>Ga0228711_1001566_pt1 | contig 33936 bp, 24 predicted proteins | sample MedpolnodulmetaG_2_FD_177996 | JGI IMG/M metagenome (GOLD analysis project Ga0228711, IMG submission 177996) | Root nodule microbial communities from Medicago polymorpha collected in Santa Monica, California, United States - brown nodules | ecosystem: Host-associated > Plants > Roots > Nodule... | reverse complement strand
CGTGCGTGCATATGTCCGGCCACTTCCGCCGGGCCTCAGTTCCGGCATGGGAGCGCGTAGCTCAGCCGGTAGAGCAACTGACTTTTAATCAGTAGGTCCAGGGTTCGAATCCCTGCGCGCTCACCATTAACATCCTAAAATACAAGCCAAATCCGTGAAGCCTAAAATAATGCGGCTGACGATACCCTTGTTTACGGCGCGTTCTACGGCGCAGCGCGCGACGCATACCCGTGAAACGAGCGACCGCGACATCACATCAGGACACACCGCGCCAGCCTTAGACTGTCACCGGGATATCGCACGGGCTGAGTATACCCCCCCGGGGAGGACCTCAAAACAGGCGTCAAGCCCCAGAATCACGCATAGAGAAAATATGCCGCGCTTTGGGGGATTTGCGATGGTTAGGAAGATCTGGGCAGCATTGACTGTGACTTTTGATCTTTGCAACTGAGTGACTGCAGAGCAAGTGGCGCAAGTCTGCGCGTCACGGCGTCCTGCCACTAAGTCAGAACGTCAGATAGTGGCTAACTACGTTCGCGACCGATTCTTCGATCCCTATTCTGTTAGACCGTATGTTCGTGAACGGTGGCCCGCCCCCGGGATAAACTAAATTCGGGGGTTGCTCTGGATAGAGCCAAAGCCGAGCCCCATAGTTTAACGAGGGCGAACCATGACAAAAGATAGCGTAATTTTCATCGGCTTGTATACGTCCAAGCTGAAGATTTCAGTGGCCGTTGCGAAGGAGAACGCAACGGCGAGATCCGGTTTTTCGGCGACATCTCTTCCGAGCCGGCGTCTGTGGCATCGCTGGTCAATAAACTTTCGAAGCGCGGAGCCAAGCTTTACTTTTGCTATGAGGCGGGTCCGACCGGTTACGGCCTTTACCGTCAAATTGTCGAGCTAGGGCATGACTGCGTGGTCGTGGCGCCGTCGCTGGTGCCCAAGCGAGCGGGCGACCGGGTGAAGACCAACCGCCGGGATGCCGTAAGCCTGGCGCGCCTGCACCGCGCCGGCGAACTGACCGAGGTCTGGATTCCGGATGAAGCTCATGAGGCGATCCGCGACCTGGTGCGGGCTCGCGAGGCGGCCAACGATGCGCTGAAACAGGCACGCCAGCAACTTCAGTCTTTCTTGCTGCGTCATGGTCGGATCTATACCGGCCGCAAACCATGGACGCGCGCCCATACCAGATGGCTGACGTGCCAGGCCTTCGATCATCCCGCCCACCACATCCTGTTGGCGGAATATTGCCAGGCCATCGAGGATGCAGACGTACGCCTGGACCGTCTGACCGAGCTGGTGATGGAGACTGCGGCATCCTGTCGATGGTCCCAGTTGTGGCCGCCTACGAAGCGATGCGTGGTGTTGCGTTCATGACAGCGGTCACCTTCGTGGTCGAAATCGGCGACGTCAAGCGCTTTGATAATCCTCGTCAGTTGATGGCGTATCTTGGTCTTGTGCCGTCGGAAAGCTCGACGGGCGAACGGGTCAAGCGTGGTGGGATCACCAAGGCAGGCAACACAAGGGCGCGTCGGGTCCTCATCGAAGGCGCCTGGACATATCGCTTCCCTGCACGTGTTAGCCCGACGATCCAAGTCCGGCTGGAGGGATTACCAAAGAGCGTTCGAGAAATTGCCTGGAAAGGCCAGGTGCGACTCTGCGCGCGCTATCGCAAGCTGACGGCGGCAGGCAAACCGAAGGTCGTCGCGGTCACCGCCATCGCCCGGGAGATGGCAGCTTTTCTTTGGGCGATTGGACAGGAAATCGCGCCCACAGCAAAAATCTAAAGCCTATCGTCCGCGCAAAGCGCGACAAACCAGTCGAGAAGCAAACCATCTGCTGTTGAACAAAGATGGAGGCAGGGTTTCGGTGGGGAGCCCTCGTCATCTCTATGTGGCGGATAAAATCCATGCCCGATGTTAGATAGAGGCAGCCCCAGACGAACATACGGAAATGCGGTACCCAGCCCGCGCATAAGAGTATGCCAGCCGTCGTCAAAATGCCCTGTCTCCTCCTTTGTTCAACAGCTTCACGCATGTGCTTTCGTCATCAAAGCCGGAAGGAAAAAACATGACTAAAAAGCTTGCATACGAACATAAGAGAGATGCCGCTATCTCCGGTGTATTCAATACGGTCACTCAGCCCGGCGTTCGTTCCATCTGCATCTATCTCAACGCCAAAAGCCGCTTCGGCGCATACACGAGTCTGAGGGGGCCGGTGAAAACCGGCCCTTTTCTATTGCGAGGCACTTCTGTCTATTCTCCACGGGATAACGGTGTCACTCCCGTCGAATCTCGGCAGCTTTCTGGTATCGGTCAGCAAAAGGGAGAGGCTGGCAGCATGGCGACGCGCACTGGCTACCATTATTCAGATTGGGACTACGCCGACAACGAGACAGTCGTCCGGAGCTGGGATATCAATCTCACTCCCGAGCAGTTGAAGGCTGAGGCCATTATCCGCGACCACCATCCCGAGGGTCCAGAACCGGCCTAAGAATCCGGTCGTCCGCTTTCTACCTGTGGGAGGACTACGATACCGCTCACCGCATGTTCGACCGGATGAAGACTTGGAAGTACCTTTACACCATGGAGTACGAAGAGGGTGACGTGCTCCATCGAGGTCTACTCGGCGTCTATAACCAAGTGGTTAGGGCCCAAACCGAGGCTAATGCTATCATGAGCGCCCAGCTTTATTGGAAGGAGTTCCCGATAGAATCGCCCCACGTGGAGGTTCTGGTCGGTAAGATCACCGTGCTTTCCAGAATTGAACGACCAAAGACCGTAATGGAAGCTTTCTGGGACCAAGTAGAACAGAGAAAGAACATTTAGCGCTTGCGTCCTGGGAATCTCCGTGCCACCCTGGCAAAAATATTCCCAGCAGGAGATCGAGTCGTGGATTTTGAAAATATGGCGGAGTCTGAATTTTCGGCCCTCCGCAGGCAGGCCGGACTCACCATCGAGGAAGCCGCCGAAGTAACAAAATCCTCTGTGCGCGCTACCTATCGACACGACAGCGGCGAATGCGCCGCATCTCCTCTCGCCCTCGATGCCTTACGGAATGTTGTGCATTCTCGTAAAGGTGCGCGTCCGGCTGCGTTCACCTTCATCGACCTTTTTGCTGGCATCGGCGGCCTGCGCATTGGTTTCGAGAATATCGGAGGTAAGTGCGTCTTCACGAGCGAGTGGGACAAATATTCCAACGAGACGTACCGCCGGAATTTTCCTCATGAGGATGGACATGTTCTGGTTGGAGATATCCGGCCTTTCACGAAAGATGAGAATGGTCTGAACCAGATTCCGGCGCATGACGTGCTGCTAGCAGGTTTTCCATGCCAGCCGTTTTCCATTGCCGGTGTCTCCAAAAAGAACTCTCTCGGCCGCCCTCATGGCTTTCTGTGTGACACGCAGGGCACTCTTTTCTTTGATGTCGCCCAGATCATCAAGCATCACCAGCCTAAGGCGTTTCTGCTCGAAAACGTCAAGAACCTTGAACGTCACGACGGTGGCAAGACATTTGCCACGATCATGAATGTCCTCCAGAACGAACTGGGCTACCATGTCGTGAAAAAGGTTATCAGTGCCCGCCCATGGGTGCCACAGGGTCGTGACCGGATATTCATCGTTGGGTTCAGGGAAGAGACGCCATTCTCGTTCGATGACATCGTGTATCCGGAGGGACCGGCGCCGACGCTGGCCAGCATTCTGGAAAAGACGGTGGACGAGAAATACACCCTGACGCCGAATCTCTGGCAGTACCTTCAGGACTACAAGGAAAAGCACAATGCCGCAGGCAATGGCTTCGGCTTTGGTCTGTTTGGACCCCACGACGTCGCCCGCACACTCTCCGCGAGATATCACAAGGACGGCTCGGAAATCCTGATCAGCCAGGGACCGAAGAAGCGGCCCCGCCGTCTAACACCGATGGAGTGTGCAAGGCTGATGGGGTTTGCCCGTGGCAACCGCACTTGGGAAATTCCCGTCTCTGACACTCAGGCTTACCGCCAGTTCGGAAATGCCGTCGTCGTGCCCGTCGTAGAGGCTATTGCCGAAGCAATGGCGCCGCATATCCTCGAAGCCGTTCAGGGACGCCCTGCCCTTCGCGTTGCGAATGGCTGATATTGTTACCCCGGAAGTTCGCAGCCGGATGATGTCCGGCATCCGCTCCAAGAATACCCGTCCGGAGATGACGGTGCGCCGGGGTCTTCACGCTGCCGGCTTTCGCTTTCGCTTGCATGACAAGAGCCTGCCCGGAACGCCCGACATGGCGTTCCGCAAATGGAATGCGGTCGTCTTTATTCACGGGTGCTTCTGGCATGGACACGGCTGTCATCTGTTCAAGTGGCCAGCGACGCGTCAGGAGTTCTGGCAGGCGAAGATAGGACGCAACCAGCGGAATGATATTAAGCATACTGGCGAGCTTGAGGTTGCCGGATGGAGAATCGGTATAGTGTGGGAATGTGCGTTGAGGGGCAGAGAAAGAATGCAGCCTGATCAGGTCGTTGAAGCGATCGGTCAATGGCTGAAGTCAGCTAACCCTCGCATCGAGCTAGGGAGCCCGCCACATGACCATTCGCAAATACGCGGACCTCAGCCTTGAGCAGCTTCGTCAGATGATGCAGGCAGCGGGTGCCAAGCGTATCCTGATGAAGGAGCTTGCTCCGAACGACAACGCCAAGAACCAGCCCTACCTGTCCGGCAGTATGGACGTGATGAATATCATTCCGGCCGGTGACGTGTATGTCGTAGTCACGGAAAAGGGCAACCGGATCATGAAGGCACCCCTTAACCTGGGGTGGCTGCAGCCGGACGGTAGCACCGTGCCCGCCCCAAACGCTAAGCTCATTTTGTACCCCCAGTATCCTGAAGTGCGGTTTTCCGGCTTCCTGAGGGGCTCGAAGGGTCCGAACGAAATTCTCACAACCCGCAAGCCCGGCCGGCTCATGTTTTTCGGTATCACCGAGGAACGCAGGATCATCGCGTGGGCCTGCTGGGGAGACGATCAGCTTGCCGCCGAGATTCGTGCAGCCGGTGAACTCGAACAGGAAGGCGTCTTCCGGCGCATTCCAATCTCGCTGCCCCTCACCAAGAGCAGCCGCGACGTCCTTCTGGGGGAGCTGAAGCGGATCCACCTTCTTGACTGGCTGGCGGGTAAACGCCGGACGCGTGCGGGCGTCGTCCCCTACAACTCGCGCAATGGACTGGGATACACACTCGAAGCGGAATTGGGCGTCGTCAACAACGGAACTGCTGGTCCCGATTTCGAGGGCTGGGAGGTCAAGTCAAATCAGGTCAAGAATTTCATCAGAATACCCCCCTCCAAGAAAACGACGCTCCTGACACCGGAGCCCGATGGCGGGGAGTATGTTGCCATGGATTTGAAGGCCTTCGTCGGGCGGTACGGCTACGCCGACAAGAATAACGTCGAGGACCGTATGAACTTCGGCGGGGACTTTCGAGTCGGTCGGCGTCACGGCTTAACGGGGCTCACCGCTCAGCTCACGGGCTTTGACCCGGTGAAGGGCGATGTCACGGACGTGGATGGTAAGCTTGCGCTCCTGAATGACGCCGGTCTGGAGGTGGCGAGCTGGTCTTTCCCCAAGCTCCTGACGCACTGGAATGAGAAGCACGCCAAGGCCGTCTACGTTCCGGGTGAAATGAGAGAGGCCGGACACAAGGAGTATCGGTTTGGCGCTGGGGTCTACCTTTGTGAGGGCACTGAATTCAGAATGTTCTTGGCAGCGGTTTCCCAAGGCCTCGTATTTGTCGACCCTGGCATGAAGGTGGAGCGCTTTTCGACGGAGCGCCCCCTGACAAAGAAGCGGAGCCAGTTTCGCATCAACTTCAAAAACGTGCCGAAGGTCTACCACAGCATCACACGGGAAGAGCTTGTCCCGGCGCCCTAACCTTGCTTTCGCCGGACGACCTCTTCTTTCTGGCAATGTGCCGCGATGGTTCGGCTCTCGTGGTGATCACGCCAGCCGGAACGACGAGGCAGAACCAGCTGCTCTGGCTCTTCGGCGTGGAGGATCAGCCCGAGCTTCAGTTCATGTTTCAGCAGATCGAGGGTGACAACGATGCCGAGCTCGATTTTACGGCGCGTTACATTCTGGACGAACTTCGGCCTGAGCTGGAAGAACCTGAAGCCGACCGTCTCGACGATCTGATCGAGCCGTTCGGACTGACGTTTCCTTCAACACGGGTTTTTTCGGATCTTGCGCGCGCCTCGCTGCCGCATATTTGTTGCCTCGATGATCCGGATGCCGCACTGGTGGATTGGATGGATCGCGAAGAGCAGATGTTCCGGCGCCTTGAGCGCCGCATTGTTGCCGAGCGGATACAGAACGGATTTCACACCGACGACGGCGCCGATGTCGACGGGTTCCTCAGTTTTTCCCTGAGCGTCCAGAACCGCAGAAAATCGCGTGTTGGATCTGCCCTCGAAAACAACCTTGAAGAGATCTTCACCCAACACCGGATCACTTTCGCACGTGGCGCCGAAACAGAAAACCGCAACAGGCCGGACTTCCTGTTTCCGGGACAGGAATATCGGGACGAGAGCTTTCCTTCGCACAAGCTTGCGATGCTCGATGCGAAGTCGACGGTCAAGGACCGCTGGCGGCAGGTGCTGTCGGAGGCTCGTCGGATCGAGGATAAGCATCTCCTTACGCTGGAGCTTGGCATCTCGGAAAACCAGACCGACGAAATGCGGGCAAAGCGGTTGCAGCTCGTCGTGCCGAGAAAGATCCAGGCTACATATCGCCCTAGGCAGTTGGCATGGCTGATGGATGTCAGCAGTTTTCTCGCACTGCTGAAACAGCGCGCCACATAGGTTGCCTTGTCCCTTCTTCGAGCGTCGAGCCGTGCGGACAGCCATCTGAGTGTCGGTTTGAAGTGCTGTCTTTTTAAGAAATGCAATGTAGAGCTGTATTGGGTATTCGGGGGGAGTGATCGTGATCAAGGCAGTCTTGAGCAGAGACGCGTGCGTCGATGCTTGATATCGCTTCCGACGTGGAAATTTCCCCTCTGTCCCGACTAGCGTTGCTGAAAGGCGAGGAAGCCTCTGTTCTCCTCCATCTTAGGAGAGGCGCGCCAATCAACGGAAGGGACAGCCGTGGCAGGACGCCGCTGATGATTGTCGCGACGCATGGTCGTACTGACCTGTGCGATCTTCTGCTCTCGGAAGGCGCAGATGCTGGGCTCACCGATCCGGAGGGCCGGTGTGCTGCGGATCTTGCAGCAAGCGCCGGCTTCGGAGAAACGGCGTCGTACCTGAGAGATTTTGCCAAGCCGACACGTCCGGCGACGGCCATGGCAGCGGAATCAACGATCAGCGTTGAGACGTCTGGCTGGGAGGCTGACGAGGGCTTTGTTCCACCGACCGACGGGCGGAAACCTGAGGAAGACGTTCTGTCTCTTCAGTCAGCCATCTCCACGCACAGGATCACGTCACAAGCCGACGATTGGGCTCTCGCCGAAATCGACCGCCCGGATCCGGTAGCTGTACAGCGCTCCGGCATTCCGGAGCTTCTTCAGGACACAATCAAGTCGGCGCTTGCAAGTGGCTGGACTGGCGTCGGTCGCTTGCACCGGTCATGGCCCTCAGCTTCTCATTTGGAACTCCGGCATGTCACGCGATCGTTGCAAGAGTCGGGCGTGCGACTTGTTGCCGACAGGCTGCTTGATGATCTGCTTGGCAATACCATCGACGATCCGGACACAAATTCAGTCGAGACTGGTCAGCTTCTGTTCGATTCGCTGGATGAAATGCTCCATGGCGTCCGCGAGGGACCGGCGGATCGCTACATCGCGGAGATCAGTCGGTTCTCTGCCTTCACACCGGAACAGGAGAAGCGCATCTTCACCCGCCCGGCGGCGGCCAAGGAGAAGGTTCTTGAGGCACTGGCACAATGCCCTTGGGTTCTTCGGGGCGCAGATGCCGAAACAACAAATGCAGATCCGGCTGATGACGAGGACCCGCAAGACAACACCAAAGCTATCGAAGAGAATAACGAAGCGGATTCCATCACCATTCCCTACGCACAGATGGCGCGGGCGATCGAAAGCCTCGATGTTGCGACCACAGATCCGTCGATCAAGGTTTTCGCATCTGCACTTGAGAGATACCGTCGCGCCCGCGACCGTGCGATGGAGGGCGGACTCCAGCTCGTCCCATGGATGGCGCGACGATATTGTCGTCGGGGTTTTCCGCTTGAGGATCTTATCCAGGAGGGCAATCTCGGTCTCTTGCGCGCGGCGGAGAAGTTTGATCCGTCAAAGGGAAACCGATTCAGCACCTATGCAACATGGTGGATTCGCCAAGGTATGCTCCGCGCACTCGACGATCAGAAGAGCATAATACGGATTTCGGTCCACGTCGGCGAAAGTCGCAAAAAGGTCGAACGCATAAGGCTTCGTACATGGGCGGCTGCCAATCGCGACGCGACCGTACTGGCGGTCGCCGCGGAGCTCGATATTGCCGCTGCTCGCGTCGAGCGGATTTTCACACTGCCGGTCGCTGTAAACAGGGCCGTTCCAAAACAACGTCGGGATCCCGACACAGCGCCGCCAGACCGAGCGCACAACCTGCAGTCCTTGCAGGCCGCCGTCGCTGCGATGCTGATGAACCTGCCACCGCGCTCCGAGCGGATCTTGCGCATGCGGTTCGGCTTCGGCCCGGTCGATGAACATACTCTCGAAGAAGTTGGGGAAATTTTTGATGTGGCGAGAGAGCGCATCCGTCAGATTGAAGCCAAGCCGCTTCAGTACCTCCAGCACCCCAACCGTTCCAGGCCCCTACAGGCGTTTTTATGAATGTCATCCCATTGCAAGTCAGAAATGCACCATCGGGCACGAGCGTAATGGTCGAAGCTCTCCGGGAGGTGGGATATTCCACAGCGGCGGTGATCGCAGACATCATCAACAACAGCATCGCGGCATATACCACTGAGAACGACCTTCGGCTTGATTGGGGCGGAAGCTGTAGAGCGCATCCCCGCATTCCACGGGACAAAAAAACGGATGAAACAGGCCTCGACACCTCAGTCCGCCCCGGTCGCCTGTACAGGCAAGAGTTTGCGAACGTCGCGTTTCGTGCCTTCGAAGCGGGTGACCGATTTCACGCGGTCACGAGCAAGGGCAAGACCGGAAATCCAGTACGCAGTTTGCTGCATGAATGCCGGTCTTATTGAAACCCCGGCTCTGTCTCTTGCCGAGGCAACTTCCTTTCATGGAGTATTTTCCTGATGACACTCGAAGAGTTTCTGGTGCAGACCCGGAGCGAGGTTCAGAGCCTTGTCAGTGACAGGATGGTCGCTGGCGGTTATCTGAAGGCTGAAGTCGCTTTTACCGACCTCGTCATGCAACATATGGCTGACTGCGGCATGACCTTCGATCCGCGTGTCCTCCAGATAGAGCGGAGGGTCGACCGATCATTGCTGAAACTGAATGGCTATGCTGTTTCCGACGACGCGGATCAGGTTGACCTCTTCGTAACACTGTACGACGGGGTCGATACGCTTGAGCCGATCCTCGACTCTGAAGTTATCAGGGCTGCGGAACAATGCCTGAAATTTCTGGGGCAGTCAGCCGACGGGAAGCTAAGTGCGGCGATGGACCCCTCCGATGACGCCTACGAATTCAGCTTAACGATCAGGGACTGCTACGCCGATCTGGACCAGGTGCGTGTCTACGTAGTTACCGACCGGCAGGCCAAGACAAAGATGTTCAAGCCCCGCGAGGTCGCCGGCAAGTCGGTTCGGCTCGAGGTCATGGACATAGAGAGGCTTCATCGCCACTGGTCCGCGGGCAAGCCACGCGACGAGCTGGTGGTCAGCTTCGACGAGGTGTGTGGTTCTCCCCTGCCCTGTGTGTACGTCCCCGGGGAGAACGACGAATACGATTATGCTCTGACCGCGATCCCGGGAAACGCGCTCAGAGTTCTCTACGAGCGTTATGGAGCACGTCTGCTCGAAGCGAACGTCCGGTCCTTTCTCAGCCAGACCGGTAAGGTAAACAAGGGGATTCGCGACACCCTTCGCGATACCCCTGAACGCTTCATGGCCTACAACAATGGCATTGTTCTTGTTGCAGACGAGGCGAGTGTCGGGCAGGCTTCAGATGGTTCGACCGGTCTGTCCTGGCTGAAGGGCATGCAGATCGTAAATGGAGGCCAAACCACGGCCTCGATTTACTTTACGAAGAGGAAGCACCCGGACATCGACCTTTCGCGTGTCCGCGTCCCGGCCAAAGTTGTGATCCTGCACAATCATAATCCCGAAGCCGAGGAAATGCTAATCGGGGATATCTCGCGCTACGCGAACAGCCAGAATGCTGTGAAGATCTCGGACCTTTCCGCGAACAAGCTTTTCCATGTCGAAGTCGAGAAACTCGCCCTGTCAACCTACTGTCCGGATGGTGTTGGCCGTTGGTTTTACGAGCGCGCCGCCGGCAGTTACAACGTGCTTCTCGCGCGTGAGGGAACCACCCCTGCGCGATTACGGCAGATCAGGGAAGCAATCCCGCCGGCACGCAAGATCACCAAAACCGATCTCGCTAAGTATCTTCATGCATGGGCAGGCAAGCCGCACATCGTGTCACTTGGAAACCAGAAGAATTTCGAGCGTTTCATGTCCGATAGCGATACCGCAGCCAGCACGATCCCCGACGTTGCTGCTTTCAAGAGTATCATTGCCCAAGCAATCATCTTCAAGGCCGTGCAAAAAGTGGTAAGAAATGGCGGGTTCCACGCGTGGCAGGCCAACATCACAGCCTATACTGTTGCTGCTCTCGCGATCCAGGCTGCCAACCGTCTCTCGCTCGAAGCGATCTGGCAAAGACAGGCTGTTTCGCCGCAGTTGTCGGCGCACCTAGCCAAGCTAGCGGACAGCATTAACGAAGTATTGCGAAAGTCTGCCAGCGCCCGCATGGTTTCAGAATGGGCGAAGAAGGACGAATGCTGGACCGCGGTCCAGGAGGCCAGGCTTCCGGCTCTTCCCGTTGGTGTCCCCGAACTCATCAGGTAGCATTATGAATGCGACCAACTCCTCATCCGTCTTCAAGGGCGTTGTGTACAAGCGACTGAGCGCAGTAGAAACGGACCCCTCGCGCTCGAACCAGCACGAGTTCAACGGCTCACGACCGCTTCTCGAACTTTTCGGCAGAGAGCAGCCGCGGCGATTCACGGCTGAATTTATGCGCATGGCTGATGATGGATCCATCGAATCAGTGCCCGGATCCCTGACCTGGTATGACGCGCGCGCAAGACATCCGACGCGGAGCGAGTACAGACTCTATTACTACAGCAACGCAGTCAGCCAAAAGGCCGAAGCCGGAGACACGCTGATAATCGGCAGAAGGCGGGACGGGTCAGTGTTCGTGCTCATTGCTACTCGGACTCAAGCGAACGCTGCGCGGATCGCGTGGCTGTTTGGTGTCGAAATTGAACCTGGCGCGGCGTTCGCAGCCATAGACCTGACAAATGATGAACGGTTTTTCCCCGGCGCCAAGCTTGGTGTTTCAGTTCAAACGGCAGCGTGGGAAAAGGATAGTACCACGACGACAGGCCCAATTGAGGCACACGATCTTGGCCCTGTAAGGGAACTTCAAAGGCTGCTTGGATGTCCGAAATCATCAAATGCGACAGACGGATCCACTTGGATTGAAGAGAACTGGTAAGCACAGTAAGCCCCAATGCGTCCGAGAGTTACCTGCGCATCCTTTCACCTCCCCGGCCGCCAGTACAGGTACGCACCAGCGGGCTTCGGATCTTTGAGCTCGACCACAGAACGACCAGTATCGAGTGGCTCTATTGAACTTCTCAATGCCCCACTGCTACCGCCTGCCGTACCGCAAATGCAGCGGCTTGGCTTTGGTAAGCCGCTTTGGCCGCAGTTGGCAGGAGCACTCGCAGGAGTACACGCGCCCGTGAAAGCCCAGCATAATGCAGCATGGCTGCTTCCTCACGTCCGATTGCGTCCAAGTCAACAGCAATGATGACGGGCCGTTCGAGCCCCTTAAACGCGTGCATTGTCGAGAAAAGCATTGCCCCCTTTAACGACGCGTTTTCCGTCGCGTCTGCGAGGCGCACTCCGCCGATTATGTCCCGGCCTCCGACTAAAGAGTTCTCGCGACGTCGTGTAGACAGAATTGCGATGTTCTCGGGTGCGACCTCCTTTGACGTCAAATGAACGACCAGCTCCTCCAACTTCTTGAGAGCTTCGCTCGGCGAACCAAAATAGATGTTTTCGCAAGGTGATCCATCAGGCGCACCCTGCAGAGCAAGATCTATACCGGATATGATTGAAGCTTGGGTGGCAACTTGCTTGCTATTCCGGCAATTCTCGAAGAGATCATCATAAGCTGGGTAAATTGGCTGAAGCCTAGCCTCGGCTTGACCCTGAACATCAGCATCGTAGATGTTCTGCAGTGGGTCCAAGAAAAAGTGCCACTGGCCGCGGTTGAGGCCGTTCCGGAGAATCACATCGAGTGCGTCGAGGTTGTCGCTGGTCAGCAGATCCTGCGCCTCGTCCACAACCAAGGCGTCCCAACTCTCGAGATCAAGCTGAAGCACTGCGTCGACAAACAGCTGAGGAAAGTGACGTGCATAGAAATCCGGGTCATCTGCTGAGACCTCCAAGAGTCGCGCCGACAGGCCTGCACGCGCGATGACCTCAGCATAGAGACCGTGCACGTGGCGCACGTCCACATTGCCGGCGTCGGATTCCTTCGCTAGTCCTGACCGGATGTGTGTGGCCAAGAGTTGATTGAAACAGAGAAAGAGAACGCGCTTCCCCTCTTGAGAGAGCTGCTTCGCGCGCTCCACGGCAATGACCGTCTTTCCAGTACCAGCCTTCCCCCGCACTATCGTGCGCGGATTAGCCGCCATCCGCCTGGATGCGCGGATTTGCTCGTTGGTCAATTGAACGAGTCTCGACTCCACTGCAGTCAGGTAACCACCGATACTGAACGCAGACTCGACATCCGGCCGGAGAATCTGACGCGCACGACGGATTAGAGCCGCCGTCGGTGCGTCGCCTGGCCACCCACGGCTCGCCTTCCATGAAGCTTTCCAGTGCCGCTCCAGCATGGCGATGTATCTGGCCGTGCTGTGGCGGAAGTCGCGTCTGTCAAGCAGCACCGCTGGCTCGATTTCCGGTCCGGCGGCCGTGAACGTCTCCATCGGCATCACCACCCCGTAGCCGAACAGAAGCTGCCCGAATGCAGGATCAGCTTCGCATAGCCGGCTTTTTATTGCGAACATGGTGTCCTTTGCCTGCGTCCAAGGATCCTCTTTCTTCGCGTATCCTCCGCCACCGGGCTGACCGAAGTACCAGATCCCGTCGCGACAACTGACGGAGCCTCCCTTTATCTCAAGCGCAAAGAACCCCTTGGATGAAAGGACGACGATGTCCGCCTCTCCCCAGATTTTGGTAGCATGACCGTGTAGTCCGAGTGAGTGGAGAATCACCCAGTCTTCGGGAAGTTCCGCTCCCAACCGCGAGTAGACGAGACGCTCGCTGTGCGTGCACTCCTTCGGTATATCGGGAATCAGGATAGCCAAGAAGTACCTCCCTCATGACCAAAATAACCAGGAAAGGCGCCTTCGGGATCGCCAACCAGGACGGCTCGATCCAACTCACGATTAAACTTCTCACAGGCAGTTTCCGGAACAAGGAGACAGCAATGGCAGGCTGCTCCGCTAATACGGTCGCCCGAATGGCGCGGATCAGTCTCAAGACACACGGGATCGCTGCCGCACCATTGTGCATTCCGGATGGTTCGGAGAACGATCCTGGTCAAAAGGTCGGGATCAGCGAGCCTTACGAGCCCTCCGAGGCTTCCTTCGGAATCCGGCGAGCCTGTAAATATCAGAACCCCATTCATCGCGCGTTCCGAGCCTCTGGGCTCAGCAACGTACAGCCGTTCCCGGATCGCTGAGGAGGAGTAGCCGCAGTCGATGGCGATCTGTCTGATCAATGCGTGTGCAAACGAATGTACGAGCAACAGGCGAGGTGTAATAGTATAGTCGCGAACATAGCCCTTTTCGGCCGCAATTTGGGCAGATCGCTCCTCAAGAATTGCCACGCGGTGCCCTAGCGCGGGAGCATTTTCAATCCACTCGTTCACCCGTTGATGATCGAAACGGAGGAAGATGCCCTCACCACGAATCTCCGCGGCGGGCAGCCAACCCTGGTTTTTTCGAGCTAGCGGGGCAATTTTTCCTTCCAATATTGCTTCCTCGATCCGATCGGTGCTCACTGGAAACGGTTCAATTCGGGAGAAGCCGGCGAGTGCCCGTACCTCGCGAAGGCGAGATGCCGCCCCGATAAGGTCAAACCACCGCCTCAGAGAGGATGATGGTTCAAGAACGTCGTTCCGAAAGTGTGGCACGACGCCAGCGACAACCGGATCGTCTCTGTCCGCAGACAATGCCGCGTACTCGTCAGCGCGGGCGGAGGAGTCCGTGAGATCTTCGTCACCCGTGACGAAGCTCCTTTTGACTCGAATTGCTGCTGCAAGTGGACCAGGATCTGTGCCGTAGCGCTCGGCCAATGATGCCAAAACGGGTTCGAGTGCCTCCCCCGGCAACGAGCCGATCATATCCCAGTGATAGTCGATGATCTGGAAAACGGCATCCGACACAGGTGGAATCGACAAGGCAGATGCCACAACCGCGAAGTGCACGTTGGAGGCGCCACGCTGAATTACACGTGGAGCCGAGCGGCAATCGCCTACCCTGTCGTGGAGCCAGGGGCGGTAACCGTTGCATTGGCGATTTCCAAGACTACCGGCGTGAAAAGCATCTCCAAGCGAAGTGCTGCTCCCGCAAGTTTCGCATTTGAGGAAAAGATCTCCGAGTGCAGCGGATCGTCCATGTGATCGCAGATAAAGGGTGGGATTGTCACACGCCCCTTCCTTGCGGGACCGATGGCACCACCATATCCAAGGAAAGTCTTCGATATGGCCAGAGGAGCATGCGACCACAAAGCGCACGGGCGTGGTATACGTGCGACCTCCATGGCCGATGCACCGCAACCGACTTCCATCCTCGTCCAGCTCGAATGGTTCTCCTTCCCGCCCGATCCGGTGACAACGCGGACATTCGTGCCATTCCGGGAATCGTATTGCCGGAGCAGTTACTACCGGATTGACCAGCCTGGTTGGCGGAATCTGTTCCATGACAGGAGGGAGCCGGAAGTGGCTTACACCGAGCTGGGCCTCAAGTCGGGCCTCCGATATGGTCAGTGCCGGGTGGCGCGTGGCCGCTTCCCAATCCTCCAGCCCTGTTGGCATGAAGGACCCCTTCTCCAGGTCCGCTATGGCGCCAATTCCGAAGGTTGAAATCAGTTGCGACCGGCGGACGGTTCCAATTGGCTCGACTCCGGCAGGAGCCTGATTTGCTGTGCGATTGAAGCGGCTGCGGCGGCTTGTCATATGTTGTTTCTCCGGAACCGTTTCAGGAGGAAGGCTGTCGAGGGCTCCACCTCACGCATTGAGTTTGGAGTAGACCACGATAGCGCTGTGTTGCGGTTCCCCTCCTCTGCGGCAAACATCAGGTGTGGCTTGGTTTTTCCGAATGGCGCTTTATGCTCCCAGTAAAGCAAGTCACTGCGCCCGGAGCGCCCATCCTGCGCACGCTGTGCCCATCGCCGGAGAATTGCTTCAAGGTCCTCGCCGGTTTCTTCCTCCTCAATGCCGTGCGACGACGAGCGCGCTCTATCAAGTATCGCGGATACCAGATCTTGCACTCCGGGAGCATCCGGCCGGAATTGAACCGCCGCATCTTCCGGTGTCATGCCTGCCACATGGTGACGCACCAAGGCCGCAAAAACAGCATGCAAGGCCTTGTCGCGCGCACGCGGCGCCCATGGAGTTACGCTGGTCGCCTCAACATTGCGATACAGCGCTGCGTGATAGCCGGAAAAATGCTCGAAATGCGACAGGTCGCGAGGCCTTCCATAGTGATAGAGAGTAATCACCAAGCCTTCGATATTTCGACCCACACGGCTGCTCGCCTGGATATATTCTGCCGTCGCCTTTGGCTGCCCGTTAACGACCATCAGCCCGAGTCGGGGCACGTCAACACCGACTGAGATCATGTTTGATGCCAGAACCGCGTCCTCGGGTTCTGGCGCATAGGGGTCGTCGGGGTTCGCCGCGAGCTGTTGATCAAGCTGGACCAAAAGCGACGGCAGCGAGCGCGAAGAAACGCGGCTGCTCAATTCTACAGGCTCACGTTCTAGACTTCGCCGTGAGTGCCCGAGGCGGCGCGCGAGAAACTCCATCTGTCTTGGTACGTCGTCCTGCATCAGGACATGCGCTCCCCCGAGTTCACGGAGACTGTTGAAGTAGAGAACGCAAGTCCAGAACGGATCAAGCAAACTGTCGGTAATCCCTGCCGTGGCGCGGAGAACAGCTGCTCCCTGAAGTAGACTTGCCGCGATCGCCTGCAGGGCGAACTTCGGGCTTCGCCCCGCGGAGGATGCGCCGATATACAGGCGATCAGGACCGTCGTCATCTCGCACGGCGAAGAACGAGTCGTGGGCGTCGAAACCAGCGGGTGGGAACTGGAGCACATCACGATTGAAAAGGGCACGCACTTGTCTGGCCGCTTGACCGATCGTTGCAGTGGATCCGATTATCTTCGGCCGTACTTCTCCCCGGGTGCAGAGCAGATCGATTGCTGTCTCGTATAGACCCGCCATTGAGCCAAGTGGCCCGGAAATAAGGTGCAGTTCATCCTGGATAATAAGATCAGGCGGAAGACCCCCGTCGAGCCCAAAGAGGCTCCTCATATCCGTCCTCCGAGGCAGCTGAGCAAACTTGTCGATGGTGCCAATGACCAGCGACGGCGGCTCTGCATAGAGCTGGTCGTCGACAGTCAGGATAGGCAATATTGCGCCGTGGGTGGCGCAGTTTGACGCGCTGCACTTGATCTCGACGCCGCGATCTCCCGCAGCCATACTCCAGGACGAAGCCGGCAAATCAGTACCGCATACTGGGCAGCGAGTTAGTTGGCGTGGGGTAGATCGGGGATTATCCCCCTTGAGCTCCTTCGCTAGCGCCTCAGCCGCATCCGTCAACCGGTTTGGGGTGGCCTCCCCTCCAACGTAAAGCCCAATCGAAATCGGGCTGGACCCGAGGTCGGTCCGTTCTGTCCGTAGCATCTCGCAGGCGCACACGAGGGATGCTGCACGCTGGAACTGCTGAATTGTCAAGAGGCGGAGCGTATACCGCATCAGCACGTCCACCCCGCCGCGCTCCCGTCGCTGCGCCTCGCGTAGCCTGCGCAGCAAAATGGTAAATGCAGTCAGCGCCAGATAGGCCTCTGTCTTCCCGCCACCGGTCGGAAACCACAGCAGGTCCATTGTGTCACGGTCACTATCACTGGGCTCGGCAATCCCGGGAAGTACCAGTAGCACGTATGCCAATTGGAACGGACGCCACCGCAGCGGTCGGGCACGCTCACCGCGAACCGCAAATTGCGACTGCCGGTTCATCGCCTCGTTCGCAAGTGTAAAGGCTAGCCACGCCGTATCGTCGTCCACGCTGCCGAGGGCGCTTATCCCCGCCCGCATCCGGGCAGCTGCCTTTTGACAACGGCACAAGTTCAACTCAGCAGCCCTTCGAAGCGGTCCCTCAAATGACCCAAGCCGTGCGGCGAGGTTTTCTTCCATCCATCGCTCGTAACAGGACACGAAGGCACCGAGCGCAGCTACTGCCTCCTCGCGGTTCTCGGTTCGTGCGAGCCAACCTGCTTCGAAGAGCTGAGGGTAACGCGCGTCTGCCTGCTGATCATCGAAGATCCCAAGCAGGTCGTGTCCCTTCGGACTGGTACCCTTGACGGCTTCTGCCGGCAGCCACGCTGTGGCGACACGACTGACGCGCCCGCTCTCTGGCGAGCTCCACACTGCAGCCACTCCGTGGCCTGCGGCGTATTCCCTAGCATCTCGATAAAGCAGTGCCGCCGACAGCGCATCCTCATCATCATCGGCCGGAGCCAATTCATCACGAGGCAGGATCGCGGGTCCCCCGCCAATCGGCTCTATAGTAATCCCCGTCTGGAAAAGGCAGCGGGTATCCCGGGGACTTCCCTCCGGCACCTCGTCAGCCGTGTTGATCAGCGTGATTGTAAAGACATTGCAGTCCCGATGCGCGCGTCGCTGGACATGCACTGTCACTGCAGGATCGTCTAGTTGACCTTCAGGCGTATCGAACCGATTCACTCGCCAAGTTGAGCACTCGGTGTTTGCGGAAAGAGTGAAGCTGTAACATAAAGGTTCCCGAACCCACACCCGCGCGGAGACCGGCGTTCCGTCCGGCTGAGAGATGGAGTAACGAGCCGTCTCCCCCAATGTTACTCGAAGATCACGGTTATTTCCCGCCGCGAAAGTCAAGCCGAGTGAGCACGGACGTATCGCTCGGTAGCCGGGGACACCTTCGTCTGCCGCATCCTCAGATCCGCTTTCCGGGCCGGATCCAGACCCCTCGTCTTCTTCGGCTTTTAGCGGCTCGCCTTGTGGCCACAGTATGCCGGTGAGGTATGTATCCGACGGCGCAGACTCGAGCTTTTCATCAGCCGCGAGGGGCCCCACAAGCAGCGCCGAGAACAAAGAAACAAGTTCAGACCTGACGTGAGATATCGTCACTTCCTGTGTCCCCTCTTGAGTGGTCGGAAATCTGCCGTCCCAGCGAGTTCAACGCCCAGCCACAGACGACTTGCCTGATATGCAGGCGCAATCAGCGTGTCGTCGTCACCGTGTGAGGTAAGCGTCCTTACCGCACTTATGCGAAGATTCATCACACGCGACGGCAGCGAATAGCCGCGATTCCAAAGCAGATGGAGAAGATCTATAGTTAGCTGCTGACCAGCTCGGCCAAGCGTGCGTTCAGCGCCTCCACTCTCCTGCAAGTGGACGTCATACACGGATTGATGTGCAGCGACTGCCACTTTCTTGAGAACGACCTTATGCCCAACCAGTCGACCGGCTTGCTCCAGCAGAAACTGCTGCAGCTTCTCTACCTCCTCGGCGGAACCGTGTAAGTTCGGGTCAACGAAACTCTCGGGCTCAATGTCGCCCGGGATTCCCGCCTCAAGATTCACCCACCCGTTCCGCCAATAGCAGCGACGCTCCCTCGATTCCGGAAAGGAGCGCCTCCTAGGCGGCGCATGTATGCTGTTGGCAGGCAGTTGCTGAAGCACCCGGGCAGCCCGTGTGACTGCGACGAAATCGACGAGCATTTCCTCGTCCGGATACCTGTCGCGGTCCCCTCGGTCTTCCCGGGGTTCCAACAGGACCACAGAATTGAATTCAAGTCCTTTGGACTGGTGAACCGTTGTAATTACCACGCCGTTATCCCTTACGCCCTCGTCGTCGGGAAATGCATCGGGCCAGTCCAGACGTTCTCGTAATGCGGGCAGCTCGATCGACAGGTCGTCGAAATCTGCCCCGGAAGCCACCGCAAGTCTCTTCCATGCACTGTCTGCATCAGGCAAGCCAATCGCGTCTGCCGCAGCAGTGTCGAGCCGGGAGGACCAATGTGAATGTATGCGCTCGAACTGAGTGCGAGACATTGTCGGTGCCTTTGCGGGACCAAGCAGTGCTCCAATCCAGGCCGGGGGAGGCTGGATTCGACCGGATGTACGCAGTTGGAGAGTTAGCCCGGGAGGCTCATTCGCATCGCCGGCGAGCCGCTGCGCCACTCGAATTGCTTCTGCGTTGGTTCGCGTCAGGATCGCCGTTCGGTTATCGGCAGGACACCATGCGGGCCCGAAATCGCCGCCAAACATCGGCAAGGAGTGGAGGCGCTCCCGAATAAGCTCAAGCTTTTTTGCCTTTGGTAACTTTCCTTCAATTATCGCCCGCAATCCCCCGGCGAATGTAGCAATCGTGGGCGTAGAACGATGGTTATGCTCGAGCGCGGCTTCCTTGAGCGTATTGCCGTAGCGTTTTCGCAGAACATCCCAGTAGTCGACTATCCCGCCGGGGTCCACATCCCTTCGGGCAGCAAAAGTGTAGATGGCCTGTGCCGGATCGCCGAGGACGGTAAAGCCCGCGGCCTGCTCGCCCGGCGGAGCTATGAGGTCAAGAAGTGCGAGCACCATTCGACCCCTGATCCCGGGCAGGTCCTGGAACTCGTCCACAATAATATGTGCCTTACGACCGATTAACGGCCGGAGTTCGTCGCGCGATGGTCCCTCGAGCAAGTCCGTAAGCAGCGCGATATTATCGTCATGGCCGTTGGCGAGAAGCTTCGCCGGTGAATGCCCGACGAGTCGCAACATCCTGAAAGCCCAAGCATCGAATGTTCTAATCGATAAATGCCTGAGTTCCTCAAGTGTCCCTTGGTCTTGATTCTTTTTCGACTGAAGGCGTCGAGTGAGCGTTCGAACTGCACTACGCGAAAAGCTTAGAACGAGAATCCTGCCGGCGGATACTGAGCTTTGTATCAAATATGCGAGCCTCCGCGCGGCCACATCTGTTTTGCCGGTGCCTGGCCCGGCGACAACAAGCAGGCGGTCCGAAACAGACGCCGTTATGACATTCTGCTGGGAAGCGTCGGTTGTTCGGTCCTGATCTTGCGCAGTGATAGTTGCAGCATCGGAGTGAAAAGAGTCGCCTGCAATATCGATCGAATCAGAGATAAGCAGCCACAGGCGCCCCCTGTAAGCCACGCAGGGACCGTGCAGGCTCGGACGAACAGGACGCCTGATGCGCTCCACCAAACGTCCAGCTTTCAGAACGTTGATTTCTTGTTCCAAACTCATAGCCCCCCGTTGCATCTATGGCGTAGTTCGCCATTCTCGTCAAAGTTTAATGCGGGGGGCATTGATGCTAGAACAGGTACTTCACGCTACAGGCGAGCTGTCATTGGTCGAGTATAGTAAGCGGCTTTGTGCGGATCGCCTGGCGGCTTATCTAAAGGCACCTCACGATGCTGAAGAGCATGCAAACATCGAAACCTCGGTATTGGCCGGCGGTTACGCCTACCGACAAATAGCGGAGCTGGTTCAGAATGCGGCGGACGCGATATCGGAAGGTAGCGCTGATCAAGAACCGGGACGCATTGAGGTCCGCGCAGACGCGTTCGGCTTGTGGGCCGCAAACTCGGGTCTGCCGGTTGATCAGGCAGGCGTGCGCGCACTTCTGAATGCGCATTCGTCAAGCAAGCGGGCCGGTCAGATCGGACGGTTTGGCTTGGGATTTAAGTCACTCCTACGTCTTGGTGGCCGCATCGACGTGCTCAGCCGCTCAGTCTGTCTGCGATTTGATCCCAAGGCCTGTCGCGAAAAGATCCGGGAGCACCTTGGACTACCTTCGGAAGCTTCCGCACCGGGGCTTCGGCTCGCAGATTCGGGAGAGTGGCACGAGACCCTGCCGGAGGTCGACGGCGCGGGAGAATTCGACTGGGCAACGACTATTGTGTTCGCGGAGCTGCTCGCGCGAGGCGCGCGTGAGGCCGTTACCGAGGAGCTTGTCCGTTTCCCTGCCGAATTCCTTCTGTTTCTTCCGTGTGACGTAGAACTGATTCTAGAAAGCGGGGACATTAAACGCCATTTGAAGCGGCACACCGCCGGGGACGGTAGCATCGTAATTGAGGATATTGCATCGGAGCGCGGTATTCGGCAGCGATGGAAGGTATTCCAATCGGACGTCCGGATCACTGACGAGGCTGCGCAACAGGACGCCACTTCCGTCCACTCAAGAGACACTGTGCCTTTGATCTGGGCGGCTCCACTAGGCGGCCAGCGAGAGGTCGGACGTTTCTTTGCGTTCTTTCCGACGTCGACGGAAACACGTACGCTCGGAATTCTGAATGCACCGTGGAAGTTAAACAGCGATCGAACTGCACTTATCCCCGGTGCCTGGAACTCAGCTTTGATGGAAGCCGCGGGCGATCTCATCGTTGCTCATATCGGCGACCTCGCGACCGACGAGGATCCAGGTGCAGTTCTTGATGCCTTCCCGCGAGAACTGCCCACGCTAGCAGACCCGGCAGCCCCATTGGTAAATGCGCTGTGGACCCGGCTCCTCGACGCCCCCGTTCTGCCGAATTGCGATGGCGAACTGAAGCGAGCCACCGACTTGCGCCGCGCGCCCGTGGACGTCCCGAGCGTAATAAAGGCATGGTCAACGCTAGCCCCGCCTGAGTTCTGTGAAACTCACATCCACTTCAGCTGCACTGCTTCAACCGCCCGCATAGGCCGCCTTAACCAACTCGCTGAGCGCCTTTCAGAAGTCGTGGAGAGTCCGCGCAGGCGTATACTGCAACGGACGGAGCAGGTCGAATGGCTTTCTCTTGCCGGGAACAAAGATCCCGAGACAGCCATGGAGGTGCTCTCACTCACCGATCTGTTCGCCAAATCCGTGCAGGGCTGGGTATGGGATGGTGTCCGTGACAAATTGCAGATTATTCCTACGTCGGACGGCGATCTGGCAAACGCGCGAGCCGTAGTCTTGGACGCCAATGCGGAGCTACCCATGCGCTCTGTCCATCCGGTTGTCGCATCAAATCCCACGAGCCGCCGTATCCTTGAGGACCGCTTCCATGTCCGTGCTACAGCGGATGCAGACTGGATGCGCGCGGTAGACGGCCATATTTCGCGCGCGGAAGCGGATGGCGACTGGTCGGCAGTCTGGATGCTACTTCGCCGAATGCCCTATTCACACGCACGTGACGTCGTCCAAACGCGCGAGATGAAAGTGCGGACACTCGCAGGCTGGAACAGTCCGGAGCATGTGGTCCGGCTCAGTCCACTGTTTCTTGAGCGAGTTCCCGAAGAGTTAAACGGGCAAGCACGCCTGGAAGTCGAGCAGCTTGTGCTCGACGCAGAGTTCCACCGGAATGACGCAAGCCTGCTTGAGCATCTAGACCTAGCGAGTCAAAAGCTTCGCTGGTTTTTATTCTATGCCGACGAGCATGAAGGAACGCGTGCGAGCTCCTGGTACTCGGAATGGCTGAAAAAATGGAGAAATCGCTACCATCAGAAGCTTAATTATCGGCCCGACTTTCATCTGCTTCGGCCAGACCGGTTCTATATGCCATGCGGTTGGCCACTTTTCCTTTTCTTGGGAGAGGAGGCGCGGGAGAAGTTAACCAGCTGGTACCTTGACCAGCTCGCAAAAGATACAGCAAATGCTTTCGAACCGGTTGTGTTCAGGCACTCAAGTCGCCCGAACGCATACGAGACCCAGTCCTACCCGCACCCCTTCTGGGCTTTGCTTCTGGACAAAGGCATCATCGGACATCGCGAAGGCCATCTCCCTTTCGCATCATTGCTTTGCCAGAACGGGAATCAAAGGGCCGCTCACCTTCCATCACTTGAAGCTATGCGCCTATCTCTTGACCAACTGGCGAAGGGGGGCGACGGATGGCGCTCCGCTCGAAAGGCTGAGGAGAGCTGGCCTGACTGGCTCAACTATGCCGCTCATGAGGGGGTCAGCCCTGAAAACATTTTGCCGTTTTATAAGATGGCTGCAGCGGAAGGCTTCGCCCCTCGGCTCGTCTCTTTTCTCGGGGGACCCGTACCAATAGAGGAAGTCAGAATTGCCCACTCTACGCGCGATGCGAAGCTAGCACTCGATGCTGGCCTAAACGCAGTCAGTCTCGATCCCCGAACAGCTGAAACGTGGATAGGTGCGGGTGCGGTTGATCTCAACGTGACCGGAACACTGTCCTGTGATCCCGATCCGACAAGGGTACCGGAGCTCCTGATCGATCTGGAGCCCGCGTTCTCTGACGTCCTTCCCCCCGAACTTTGGTCCACCGCGCATGTCGAGTTCGTAACAAGACTGTCTCAATCAATCGCGGGTACCAGCCACGAACTGAGCTGGGCCGTTCAGGACGACAGAATCCTGATCCGCGTTTCGGAATTCACGTCGCTGCCGTGGCTCGCGCGCCTCGAGCTCTTGGCTGACGGCGCGGCCGCGCTTGGTTGGATCACCGGCCCCGACGCGATTGACCGGATGCGCAGCTCCGGACCTGCGGCGCGGCGCCGCCTTGTGGCCGCCAAGCCAGACCTTCCATCGCGTCTGCTGGCGGCAACAGGTGGCCCTTCAGCGGTCAACGCACTCTTTGAACCTGACCTCGCCAGCGGGTTGAATGCGCCACCTGAGGAGCTGGCACGGATTGCGATCACACTGTTTGGTCCTTCCTTGCTGACTCGCCCGGCCGTCAGGGACGCGATGGTGTCCGAGGGCCTCGATCCGCCCCAGCGCTGGGGAACGGAAGCCGCTGCGGATTTCGCCGCGGCCATAGGGTTTCCGCCTGAGTTTGCTTTTCCGCCGGAGAGACGCCGCGAACCCGAACTGTCAGTACCCGGACCGTTGCCTTTGAAGCCCTTGCATGACTTTCAGGAGGAAGTCGTCGCGAATCTTGATCGGCTGCTTAACGACGATGGTGCAAAGCGCAGACGCTCCGTCGTGAGCCTGCCAACCGGGGCCGGCAAAACCAGAGTTGTCGCCGAAATCGCGGTGACTCGTATCCTCACGAAGCACAGCCCAAATCGCCTCGTACTCTGGATCGCACAGTCAGACGAGCTTTGCGAACAGGCCGTGCAGTGCTTCAGGCAGCTGTGGCTGAATCGCGGCACCCAGGGCGAAACGCTGCGGCTGATCCGTTTCTGGGGAGGCCAGACAAATCCCGGCCGTTCGGATCCGGGCGAAGCAACTGTCATCGTCGCTTCGATTCAGACACTCACCTCACGCATGGTCGATAGCAATTTGGCATGGGCGAGCGATCCAGGGCTTCTCGTTATAGACGAATGTCACCATGCGCTTACACCATCTTACACCGGAGCACTTCGCTGGCTTAATGCGGACCGCTCCGATGCTACCCGCGAGCCGCCGATCATCGGCCTGAGTGCCACACCGTTCCGCGGGTTGAACAGTGAAGAGACCATCCAACTGGCCCGCCGCTTCGATGGCAGACTGCTGCCCGGGGACCAGACAACGCTCTTTGAGCGGCTTCAGGATCGGGGGGTCCTCGCGCGCTTCACCTACACGCGATTGGACATGGATTCCCGCTTCGAGCTCACTCCGGACGAAATCCGCAGTCTTGAGGTTTTCCGTAAACTTCCGGAGTCCGCGATGGAACGCCTCGGAAGCGATACCGAGCGTAACGACCGCATCCTGTCGGCTATTGCTTTGTCGACAGAACAGTCCGCGCTTGTATTTGCCACTTCAGTGGCTCATGCAAGACGCTTGGCAGCGCGCCTAAATTTCATGGGCATAACCGCCGCGGCTGTTTCGGGAGAAACAGACCGCAGTTCACGCCGGTGGTTCATTGAAGCATTCCGTCGAGGCGATGTAAGAGTGCTGTGCAACCATTCTGCACTGACTACGGGCTTCGATGCCCCGGCGACCGACCTGATCGTTATCGCCCGCCCGGTTTTCAGCCCATCCTTATATATGCAGATGGTTGGTCGCGGTCTGCGTGGGCCCGTGAATGGAGGGAAGGAACATTGCCGGATCCTCACCATCCAAGACAATCTCGATCAGTATACGGACATGCTCGCCCATAACTACTTCGAGCAGCACTATTGGGTAAACGACGCTCGAGAGGAGTTATGAACTTTAAAGGCAAAGAGAATCGCTACGCGCCAGGCGCGTCTTCCACGGCACAGCCATCATAACTCGAGCGTTTCGGAGCGAAATGAATTATCTGCGAGCAGCGCCTGAACGTCCGCCGCGGCCTTGGCGACCTCGGCTGGCCGCCCCGCTTGATGTTTGCAAAATTTGCAAACAAATCAGCATCGACGCGCTTGTAAATCTCAATGGCGTGATAGGCGGATCGTTGCGCGACATGCGGTAACCGCGTCGCGAGCCATCCGGTAAGCCGCCCTCAATACGCCCGGCGCGTTGCGCATCTGGACGGTTCCGGAAACGCAGCACCCTTGTCGACAATTTCGGAGGATTCGTAGCTTACTTGTCAGTTGCCTTCGGCGCGTCGGAATCGCTTCCAATCTTGCGCCTGATAGCCTCGCGAATATCGCCGATTGCCGCCTCGATCAGTGCAGGATTGCCGTCGTCGAGAACAGCTTCAAGATGGCCCGCCTGACGTTCGGGGTCGTAAATCTTGGGTGTCGAAAGGAATTGTTTTTAGTGCCATCAAGGCTTCCTTGCCGTTTGCGGCGATCTTATACCCCCCCCCGAGATCAGTCATCGTCGCTGAGAAAATTCGGATGGCCGTGCAAAAAAAAGGTGATGTCGTCGCTGTCGGAGTCGTCCGGTATGATTCCCGCAAGCCTCGTCCTCGCAACTGGCGACATGCCAAAGGCGTCCTCGATCCGTCGCATCTCGGCGGCTGCCTCTTTAAGCGTGATAAACGCCTTGTTTCTCACGGTGCCGCGCTCACCTTTGATCATCGCTCCATTCACGGCAATGTCCCGCTGCGCCTCGATCGAAAGCGCCTGGTAGACTGCATAGCGCGCGATCGGTTCGCTGTCGCCGGCGCCAATCGTGACGCCAGCCGGGGTTCTGGCCACGAATTGGCGGAAAAACTCTCGTTGCTGCGCCGTCAGATGCTCCGGAGCAACCGGAACGGATGCCGGTTTTGGTTCCTTGCGAAGTCCCGCTTTTGGCCTATGGCCCGGATTGCCTTCAGCATTCTTGACCGCCGTTAAGCGTGGCTTTCGTCCGGGTCTCATACCGTTCATTCCCATTGTAACGCCCATATTTTTAGCACATTTCGGCGATGCTCAAAAAATTTCTAATTTGCGGGCGAACACAAAAGGTGGGGCCGGTCCCGCATGACGGTTTGCAGGTTTAGCCTATCCCCCCCCCCGGTGGGGCGCACGGGGAATGCGCAACCATTGCTAGGTACAAGCCTCGATTTTGTTCGTGGCCTAGCATATGAACACGATGGGGAAACTTTAAACGCGGAGCGTATTTGTGCTTGCTTGCGGGGCAGTATGTCAGCCGAACGAAATCATACGCGAAATCGAGCTTTTCATGTCGAGCACCAGCCCAGCCAAAGTTGCAACCGATACTGGTGAAGGATTTGTCAAGTCTCTATGCAATCCAATGGGGGATGCAGCACTAATTTCCGAACTGGTGGCGGGCGAACTAGCTGCATGGTTCGGATTAGGGGTTCCGCCTTTCGCGATTATAAGAAAGTGCGACATCGAGATAATAATGAGGAAGAATGGTCAGATAATGCAACCTCCATTATTCTTCTCATCCTCTGTAGATGGAATCGCACGTGATGGAACGAATACGTTTCTTTCTCGGCTTGTGGATACCGGTGATGTAGCTAAGCTGGTAGTATTCGATACTTGGATTCGAAACTGGGATCGGTATTTTGACGGAGAAGCCAACTCCGAAAACTTGCTTTACGTTAGGATAAGCAGGCGGAAATATAAACTCACTCCGATTGATCACTCTAATTGCTTTATCGGCGCGGCCGCTGAATTCCCCGACAATGCGCCCCCTGACTGGGTAGAGGATCCGAATGTGTACGGGAAATTTCCAGAGTTTGACGAGTTCATCTCGAATGGTGCTGTTGCCGCCGCGTTGGCTAAATTGGCTACTTTGGAACGGGCCCGCGTGGTTGAAGTTGTTAATTCTGTGCCGCTAGAATGGGGCCTGTCCCAGCAGGCCCGAGCCGGGTTAGTTAATTTCATTTGCGACCGAGCAGCTTATGTGGTGAACACTCTGGCGGCGAGATTGGTGGATGAGCCCGAGTTACCGGGATTGATGGTGCAGTGATGGACGGAAATCAGGGATACTTCTCACTTATTCAGTACTCCGAAGTTCCGGAGCGGGCTGAATATGTGAATATTGGCCTGGTGGTTTTTGTCGATAAACCACCGTATGTGCTTTCCAAGTTCAGCCAACGTCCCCGCAGAGTCCAGGCGGCGTTCAATGTGCATCTCGGGGCGCATTTTGAGCTTCTACAGCAGTCCGCACGCGAGCGGCTGAAAACTGAGTTTGGCGGCGGTTGGAAGAAGGAGCGGATTCAAAACTTTATCTCGCTCCAGTCGGGAAAGGTTCGATTTTCTCCTCTACGTTCCCTTCTGCTTCGGGAAGACCCAACTGCGTTGCTCGACGACCTCTTTGCTAAGCTCGTAGGTGAAATCCAGCCAATATCACGCCGACAGCGGCCTTCGACGAAACTCGCTCAGACCTTTAGGTTGATGGGCGTGGATAGCCTGTTAGTAGTGAGGCCGGAGCCGGTACGACTGGCTGGTGGCATCAAAATCGAAGCACCGTTCGCTTATCAAAATGGCGCTTTCAATTTGATAGAAGCGATCTCATTGGCGGGTGATCCGGACAAGGCCTTTAGCAGGGCTACTCCGCATATGATCGAAGGCCGCCTCTTGTCCCAAGAGACGGCCCTCGTGAATCCCAAGCGTCTGGTCGTTATCGCAGACGAAGCCGAGGGCCACGACGCCTCCTTTATCCAGATGGTATCGAGCCAAATGGAGGAGCACAGCGTCAGGTTCTACACTATGGGTAACATTGAGCCATTGGTGAAAGATATTCGTACGAATTACGCGCTGCATCACTAGGGGTCGAGGTGAGCACGGCCGGGGCAGCATCAGCCCCGGCTCTTGCCGCCTTCGCCGGTCAAAAGGGGGCCGCTGCGGATCGTTCGCAGCGCGCCCCCCCCCCCGGCATGGCCCGGCCGTGAAACCCAACAGCGTCCTTCCGAATCTCCCTCGAGCCATATAGCTTGCGGCTCTGCCGAGGGGGACGTTTTCATGCTTCGCATTCTTGTTGACACAAGCGTATGGCTTGACCTAGCGCGTGACTACAGGCACCAACCCGTGATCACTACCGCGCAGGAACTGCTTGAAGCCCGCGAGATTGATCTCATCGTCCCGGAAATCGTGCGTAAAGAATTCGCGCGTAACAAGCAGCGCGTCGCTGAGGATGCCCGGCAGAGCCTTCAATCGCACTTCCGCCTAGTCAGAGAAGCCGTCTCCCGTTTCGCCGAGGATGATTACAAGACAGAGACGCTTAGATCGCTCCACGAGGTGAACCAGCGGATTGCCATGAAGGGTGAGGCAGTCAATGACTCGATAGAGTGGATCGAGAAGCTTTTGAAAATGGGACTGCGCAAGCCCATCACGAAAGCTATCAAGGAAAGAGTAACAAACCGAGCCCTTGCGGGACTTGCGCCATACCATCGAGCCAAGAACAGCGTCGGCGACGCGGTAATCATCGAGACCTATGCGCAGACTCTACGGTCGCGAGCTAACGAGTACGACCGTTTCGCGTTCGTAACACACAACATCCGCGACTTCAGCGATCCGAATGGCGACCAACGCAAACCGCATCCCGACTTCGCCGACATCTTCGACGGCAGCCGATCTACGTATTGGACGTCGCTGATCGACCTCTTCAAGGAGGAGCATCCGGGTGTGCTGGAGGACATCGGAGCCGAGTTCAACTGGACTGAGGAGCCGCGACGGCTAACCGAGATATTGAAGGCCGCTCGTCTGTTGGACCGACAGATTTGGTACAATCGACATTGGAATCTGCGGATCGCTATCGACAAGGGTGAGGCCAGGATCGTCACGAAGGAAGAGTGGGATGCTGCCGGACCCGGGAACCGCAATGATCTTATAACCGAAGGGACTTGGAAGATCGCATTGGAGTCTGCCCGCAGGACAGAGGAAGAAGTCGGCATCGAGAACCTAGGGCCGTGGGGCGACTTCGAATGGGGGATGTTAAATGGGAAGCTGTCGGCTCTGCGTTGGATAATGGGCGAGGAGTGGGACGCGCTCTATGCCTGAAATGCGCGCCCTTGGCTTGTGAAGGGTAGCAAATTATAGGGTAGCAACGCCGTTCTCTTTGATCTCAATTTTACCTAACATATTACATCAGGTTGATCACATAATATATTGATTTTATCGAAAGGTATCTGAAGGTAGATTACTAGAGATATTCGGTTCTGAACAAAAGTGTCTGCCCCGTTGCTACCCTGCTACCTTTCATTTTGCCTTTGCCTTTCAATGTGTTAACCCTGAAATAGGGTAGCTACCAGATTTTTCGCCTGCTAATCTATCTCAGGTTGAATGTGAGTCTCTTCGACCGCTTCTGTCCCGGTGGCGGTTCAGGTGGATCAATGATGTATCCGGCACCCCTAAGAGTGTTCAGTGCCACGCTGAGGTTCGCCGCTTTCCGTGTCTCCGCAGGTCCAAACTGCATGAGGAATTTGCGCGTCGTTTCGTATTCGGTCCCGGTTGTCTGCGCCCTTACCCAGTCCAGAAGCTTTTGCGCCGCCTGATCAAAACGGTAGGCGGCATCCGCCTTGCCCGGCTTGTCGGCAATGATGCGCGCCGACGCTGCCCAGCCACGGACGCGGACGTTTTCCGCGAGATACCATTCCATCAACCGGATGGCCGAAAGCATGACGTCAGCGCCTATCACTTGAGCGAGTGGATTGCCGATCAGCGCGAAGATTCCAGCTAGGCGGCAAGCCATTTCGCCTGCCTTTTCACCGAAGCCAGACAGATCCGCGAACCGGCCATCTTTACCGCACTGGCTTTCCACCTCGTCGTAGAACTCACACCAGAGCGCCATGGCATCGACATCCAAGCCAAGCTCACGCGGTTCCAGTTCATTCAAGGATCGCTCCCTGAGCGGCCAGGGACGTCGCAACACATCGTGCAGGTCATCGGCATAGCGATCGAGCGCGGCGAGCGCCGTTTGTTCCGGCGCGACAAATTTGCGCGTCCCGTTGAGGTTTGGCGGATAGCTAATGAGAAGGCGTGAGAGGAAGCCCTGCGCCTTGAAGATCGGATCATTGAGGAAGTCGAGTGACGCATCCGGCTGGATCATCATATGCAGTGCGAGGCGGCGGCCGTAGAGCGATGTCATGCCATCAGCAGATCGATTGCGGTGGTAGGTTGCTCCGTCCCATATGGTTGAGAGGCCCGCGCCCGCCAGAAGCTTGCCCTCGCCTTTGACGCTCCATCCGCCGAGGAAGGTTCCGGCGTCCGAAGAGAACAGCCCTAGCGCTCCGGGCATTTCCGGCCAGACCTTCACGAGTGCTTCGAAGGTTGTGTCGCTGAAGGTGAGATGAGGCCGGAGCGGCGGAAGCGGTTTCGGTCCGAGTTGGTCTAGCTTTTCCCTGCGCTCGGCGGATGCCATCTTTTTCGCAATAATCGATTTGCGATCAGCCTCATAAACGGCCGACGCGGTCTCATAGGCTTGGCGCTGAAGATCGAAACTGTCGCGCAGGTCTTCCTCATAGAGCCGGATTGGCCGCATCGCGTCGCCATCAGACGCGGACTTGCGCGCGCCGGTTGCGGCCAGCGTGACGAGATAGAGCGACAGCGGCGCGATCGAGTTTGCTGGCGTCCTGACATTGGCAAACGACTGGCAAGCGAGCGAGGCGACGGCGAGGACGGATTGAGCGGCCATCGCTGGCGGAACCTGCCTGAGAGTGGCGATGGCGATAACGGCTTTGGCGAGTGTCGAGGGAAGCGCGTCTACCGGGAAAGGTTCTGCGTCCGGAATGTCGGGCAGGATCGGAAGCAGTTCGTCATCGTCCAGGGGAACGCCACCGGCAGCGTTGTCCGTCCTTCTAGCGGCCATTGTGCGGCCCCCTTGGAACGACGACGTACCGCCAGCCTTCCCTTTCCAGCCACCTCAACAGCGCCGGGCTTGGCCCCCGCTTCGGCCAAGCGTTGAGAGATGCGCGCAGCAACGCCCGCCGCAGCTCGTTATGGTCGATGTCGATGAAGCCTTGCTTGGCAAGCCACTTCCGCAATAGTCGCTCGTGTCGCGGCTCGAAAGGCCTGCCCCAGCATCGCCGCCACGGTAGGACGCGGAGGTAATCGATTTGGCTATGGCGATAGATTCGGCCATATCGCCAGTTTCTGATTGCGGTTTCGACGTCTGGATAATTTGGACAATTCGGCATAAGCTGGGCCTCCTCTTACACTCCAAAGGATTGCATACGCTTGGACTAGCCACCGGATCGCCCCGGTGGCTTTTCCCGTTGTCGCTCATGACACTTTTCCTCTGGTCTTGGCCGAGTTTGGCCCGGTCGCGATCTTCGCCGCGTTCCGTCTTCCGCGGGACTGGTCAGCCGCAACGAAAAACGGCCCCGTGTCCAGCGTGGCTTCACGCCGCCGCCGAATCCTCATCCTCTTGCGGCGACGCCGACGCAAGGCGCATTCGCTCAAGGTCTTCTTCGATTTCGCTGGTCCACCACCAGACGCGGGACTGCTGTTCCGAGCCGTCTTTGTGCGGCTTGCGGATCACGCCAGCTTCGATAAGCCGATCAAGGGTAAAGGCGCTATCAGCAATACCAGCCTCGATCAGGTGCTTGCGTCGAAGTTTAACTCTTCCGTCGAATGGTGACTTCGCCATCATCACTCTCCCAATTAGATTACTGGGAGAACAATTCACTTAAAATGGAAGTAATGCAAACAGTATACTGTTGCCGATGATTGGCTACTCTTATCTAATGTTGCTTACTGTCGCTGATTTATTTTTCAGAATTTTTCCGAGTTCACCAGCCCAGAGTTCGAGCGCCCGCGACTTCGCCTTGTTCATTGTTCCGTGCAGATAATGGCCGTCCGCACCCTCGACTGCATGGTTCATGATCGCGGAAATCACATCCCTGTGGATCAACGGCATTTCGTCGGCATCAGTCATGTTCTGCATCGATGTCGTCGCCGTGCGGCGCAAGTCGTGGTGCACCCAGCCGTAGACGCCTGAAAGCTCGTCCAGTTCGGCTTTGAATTTGCCGAAACCGCCGAGCGGTCTACCCTTCAACCGTCCCGGAAAGCAGAACTCGTCCGCCGCGCCGCTTCCGAGTTGATCAAGCGCGAGCTGCGGCAAACGCAGTGTATGTTCACGAGCCGACTTGTTGTCGTCCTCGCCCTGCTTCCAGCGGCCGTCGATGATGTCGCCATGTTTCAGCAGCGCCGCCTCCATCTTGCGTTGCGCGACGACAAGCAGGAAGCGGACGAGCCGTCCATAGGCCAGCGCTTCCTTCCCTTCAAGCTTGAACGTCGCCGCCCAGATCGCTCCGATTTCGTCCTCCGTCAGAACGCGTTTGCGCTTCACGAGGCCCGGTCCGACTTTGTGCGTGACGGCTACGAGGTTCATCTCGATGTGATCTTCCTTCGCCGCCCAGTTCAGGATCGGGGAAAGGTAGTCCATGAACCGGTCGGCCATTTGCGGCGATCCGACCTTGCCCTTGCGCTTACGAACGCCCTTCGCGGCCTTATCGCGCACCGCCTTCAGGTCGGCTTTGGAAAAGGCTTTCGCTGGCAAGTCTAGATAGTCGGCACAACAGCGCCGCACGGTGCGCAACGCCTCGTCTAGCGACTTGATGCCTTTATCGCCCTTCGACCGCTTCATTTTCTCGTATTCATCAAACAGGCGTCCAAGCGTCAGTGCGTCTTTTGGGTGGATAACCTTTTCCTCAGCGACAGGAACCCCCGCCTCGATGCGGGAAAGGATCGCGCGCGCGGCTTCGCGTGCGTCCGCGAGGCCTATGCTACCGGAACCCTCCGGCGCGTTTGGAATGAAGTGGCCAAGGACCGGCTTGAACTGCTTTCCCCCGGCTCGATATCGAAGCGACCAGGAGCGGCGACGAGCGCCGACAGTGAAGGTTAAGCCGGGAACGATGTGATCGGTGTATTCGCCTTTCGGAAGCGTGGCGAGCGCCGCTGCAACGATCTTAGACATGGGCATGAAACCTACTGATTTTTAGTTTTACGGCGCATTTACGGCGCGCCTTCGGTTTAGCATACCATTGCCAAGCATTCCATAGCATTGTAAATAATCAAATGATAGCAATACTATGTACATTTTTAAGGTATTGATAATATTCGTAGTCACATGACTTTTAATCAGTAGGTCCAGGGTTCGAATCCCTGCGCGCTCACCATATAATGGCAAATCATATCAACAGGTTGCGAACATTCCTTGCCATGCGATCCAGGCTGGAATTGCGATACTCACTGCAG
>Ga0228711_1001565_pt1 | contig 33947 bp, 22 predicted proteins | sample MedpolnodulmetaG_2_FD_177996 | JGI IMG/M metagenome (GOLD analysis project Ga0228711, IMG submission 177996) | Root nodule microbial communities from Medicago polymorpha collected in Santa Monica, California, United States - brown nodules | ecosystem: Host-associated > Plants > Roots > Nodule... | reverse complement strand
TTAAGATTAAGATTACAAGGTGTTGAATTGAAAGAAAAATAAATAAATACCCATAATCTCATGGCGTACCATTTTGCCATTTATTTGAATTCACTATTTTATAAAATCAGATTTTTTTTGACAGAATAAAATCAGATTTTCCGAGGAGTAAAAAATGTGATTTTATTTTATAAAGAATAAAAACGAAATTCTTTTCAATTGAATTCTTCTGTTAAATTATCCGTTTTTTAATCAATTAAATTATCGTTAATCAACTCTTAGTTGTTGATGGTGTGGCACATTACATATCACACACATCCACCTAATATCCACACAATTACCACTTAATTTTTTATTTACTAAAACAAAATATTTTTTAATAATTCAAAATTGAAATGTCTCGAATCTCTTAAAAAAATATATAAAATGAGAGTGTAAAAACATCGGAAGCAGATTTCTTGCTGTAACATCAGGTGATGTAAGGCATGTGAGCCATCCGATCAAATTCCAATGGTTGAGATCAAAGTGTGTGAAAACTGATAGAACATTCTAAACCGTTGGATCAATGTTCAATAGCTAATATCGACCACTGCATGAAACTGCGTGAAGCAGTTACAGTAGGGGATTCAGGTCCAAAAACATCGCATTACTACCATAACATCTCAACTATATGTTGTCACCTCATATTAACCACGTATCATTTGCAACACTTTAAAATGTTATTAATACCAATTCACTATACAATGATACAGCTTTCTAATATCCCTCCTTTCTGATTGATTTCAATGCATACATTGAATGACTGTTATTGTAATGCACACGCCCACCAACTATTGCTATCCCAAACGTTATTGAATGTCTTGCAGTTTTCCAAGGATTGGTTCTATCAAATGAAGGGTTTTTGTAGGCTATATATTTAGTCAGTCATGTTTGGAGTTCCCAATCGTTTGCAGACCCATAACAGCGATGGCTCACCACCATAACATTCAAGCCATGCTTTCGGATCGCATGTTGATTGGTGATTATATTATATTTCTTTGTTTTACATTTGTTTCATGCATCTCTTCTTTACTGACAGTTGATGTGTTGCGCAATTTTCAGCACCTTTGGACCCCAATCCAACTACTGATATGGAGAGGAGGATCAATGAGCTTCGTCTGAAATATCGGACATACATGGTTGAGATTGATGTGAAATATGTGAGTGGTCTACCTACTATATGATTGCATTTTATATATAAATTCACTTACTGTTTTTTGGTTTATAACAATACCAAATTCGAATTTGTTTTTTTCTTCAGGGATCTATCATGTCACCAATGATGTTTTCACATGATTTTGGAGACCAGATACATCAATATGCAACTCCGGTAGACCCAAACAACAATCGCTTTGAGGTATTGGTTGAAAGAAATAACCAGCTTAATTTTAAGGGTGCGTATGGCCTAGCTTTTTTAGGTTATAAAAGCTACTTTGCCTTTAATATTAAAAATAAGAAATTAAAAAAATAAAGCTAAAGTCGTTTGGTTATTTTGATAAGAAATAAATCATGAGTTAACAGGTTTGCCAAAGTTTAAATATAATATAATCATGAGCTAAAGTTTAAATCTGATCATTTCTAAGATAAGAACTGAATGGATTAAGATTGAGAGCAAAGTGTTGTTACTCAGAGGAACACCATTATCGTTATCATTGTCGAATCCGAAAATCCAACATAAGTTGTTACAGTTTCGTAGGTTGTCTTAAAAAACAAAATGTTCCTCTCTTGAACCTCCGAATGTGTCTCATTTGGCAAAAACAGCTCATATCTCTCTTACCCCAACTGAGGTTTAAGAATTTGGTCCTATAATTCAGCAGTTGATAGCCTGGTTTGGACAGTTGCAGGGTGTTGATCTGCAAAGCATTAAGCCCTCCATAAGAGCAGATACTGAAAATAATTTGCGTGAAAATACTCCTGAAACATTTGACCAAAGGGATGCCATCATCACTTCCCTTCCAAGCTATGAAGAGCCTTACATTAAAGTTCCAAAGGTCCTAAATGTGGACTAAAGTTGCGTAAATGAGTTATTTTAATAAAAAGAAACTCATAGCAGACTATTGTCCTGTACTTTTAACTTCTTTCTTATTTATATGTGCTAGCGCTTATTCTGTATTTTCATGATGGATATATCAGTTCACGGACTCTGTACTAAAACAAATTTTGAAATCTTCAATTCTTCATCATTATAATATTTGACCATTTAAAAAAAAAAGATAAGAACTAAATAATTTTTAAATATAATATATTTTTTTAGTTGTTTAGAAATAACATTTTCTAAAACAAAATAAAGAAAATATTATGAATTCTATAAAAGTACAGTCAGAAATACATTTCGTAGATAATTTTTTCAAACACTTTATTTTTTTGTTGAAGAAATTAAACACAGGATTTTGTAATATATTGTATATTATATATTATAATTATTACATGAGTATACTTTAGTATATCGTTGTTATATTTTAAATAAATAGCTTTTGCAATATGTAAAATATATAATAATACTGTAGATTTGTTATTTAAAAAAAAAGAATAATAATACTATATAATTGTTGGTGCTTGGTTTCAAAGGGAATGCCCCAAGAAAAAAAAGGCGCTTGACTTCAAAAGTTGAAAATTATTACCTTTTCTCAATCTCCTTGATGCATTGTTTTCCTTCATTACAAACAAAACAAAAGTGCTTGATTCTTTAGAGCTTCTTTCTATGTCTATGTACATTGATTTTGCTTATTTATATTGTGTAGATCTTAATGAACCAATTTTTGAATATCAACCGTTAAATCCAGATGGTCCTGACTACGTGAATAACGACATAGACATGAATGATGAGGGTACTCAACAATTTTATTTATATTCATTCATCTCAAATCAACCATTTTCATATTTCTCTATCGTATATGTTATAATTTTTAATGCCATGTTGTATTTGTTTTCCATTAAATTCCAGCAAATGAGTCTGAAGATGATGTTCATGATGACATGCACGAAGGTGAATTTATACCAGAAAACTTGGGGTTCCTGTTATGCTATTGAGGAACTTGGACATATCTGATGGCCTATGCAACGGAACACGTTTGATAATTACAAGAATGGGGATATATGTTTTAGAAGGAAGAGTAATATCGGGAAGCAACATTGGTGATAAGGTATATGTGCCCCGACTATCATTGCAACCTTCAGACACCAGAATTCCATTCAAATTCCAAAGGAGGTAGTTCCTTATTACGGTTTGTTTTGCGATGACAATTAACAAAAGTCAAGGTCAGTCACTAAAACAAGTTGGTGTCTACCTACCGCAATCAGTATTCTGTCGTGGGCAATTATATGTTGCAATATACAGGGTCACATCAAGGAAGGGTTTGAAAATTCTCATAACGGATTAAAACGGTGATTGCATCGACAACACAACGAATGTTAAAGAAGTCTTCCAAAATGTATAAACATATATCTAAACAATTTTTTAGTATTTCGATGGTAGCTTATTTTACACAATATGAATGAAAGCATTTGAGCCGATTTTGCACCTTACTTCATTCAAAATCAGTAAATGTTTTATGTTTGTATATTGCTTCATTTTATAACATACCATATATGACCCGTGCGATAGCACAGGTAGGGGATCTAGTACAGTACTTGGGGGACTATGAAATTTATCATTTACTCCATTAAAACCCTAAGGAAAATGGAATAAATTCTGAGGAAGTGAAAGAGAGCACGTAGCAAATAACTAAAACACCAACAGGGACCCTTAAAAAAATCTATTTAGGGAGGCTATACTTATTCTTATGAAAAACATCATAAATATAAGTAGTGTTCAAATTGCAAGCACACCATAGTAACAATAGATGAACTGCTCAGTGTCCTCGTGAGCTTAACTCAGTTGGTTTAGACAATGCATAATATTTGCAAGGTCCTGGGTTCAAACCTTGGTCACCACAAAAAAAAAAAGATGAACTGCTCGATGAAATATCTCAAGAGAAGTTCTAAGAGCACTCTAAAAAAGACTTAGATGAAAATACGCCGTTCATAGCGGAATCTTGATCCCTCTAGCTTCTCTCTAAATGTTTCCTTTTATAGGCCTCACTTCCTTGACCTAATGGGCTTCTCTTTGGATGTCTAGGTCTATTAACCCTCTGAGATCCACATAGCTCGTCTGTAGATATATTGTAGCACGTGGAGCTTATTACTTTTCCTTTGCACTGCTTGTTCATACAAGGTGTGCAGAGTTAGGGCATGCAGCTCACGTCACTTGACACATTATGAGATACCTCCAAGAGGAGAACCACAATGTTACTTGGACAATAACTTGAGAAAAAGCTAGTGATGTTGAAGGTGGAGCTCGTGTAACCTCAACGATCAGGCTGAGTTATGCATGTCGAATGTCGAGCTCATGTGACCTGAACGATCAAGTTGAGCTAGGCATGTTGTAGGTGGAGCTCATGTGACTTGAACGATCAAGTTGAGCTACGTATGCGGAAGGTGGAACTCATATGATCTGAACGATCAAGGTGAGTTGTACATGTTGAATAGTAAATATATAGTAGAGTCCACATGGTATGGCCCTTCATACCAGTCCATAGTCCACCAAGCGTCAAGTCTGTCAAGGCGTAGAAATTTGTTCTTCATAGGGTCGACATGTACCAGTCCGCAGTCCACCAAGTGTCTAGTCTTTCAAAACGTCGACGTATGTTCTTCATAGGGTTGACCTGTACCAATTCATAGTCCACCAAGCGGCAAGCATGTCAAGGCGTAGATGTTTGTTCTTCATAGGGTTGACCTATACCAATCCACAGTCCACCAAGCAGCAAGCATGTCAAAACGTAGATGTTTGTTCTTCATAGGGTTCACCTGTACTAGTCCACAGTTCAGTTGTTGTCTCAGCTCGGCCTACCGAGCTTGGGCTTCAGCTTGTTTACTTTCTTTTTGTTGTTCAACGTTGCATTCTTGAAGCTCACACACTGCCTCGAGCATTTGAGCAAGTTGTGGGTTGGCGTCATCCTCGAGCTCAGATCCAGATGAGGCTCGGTTTGGTATACGTCGTACCATGGTGGGAGGTTTGTTGAAAATTGAGCTATGTTGTTGGAAAGTTTTACTGTATCCCATGGTGGGTGCCAATGTTCACGTATGTAAACACAATATAGTTACAAGTAGATGAGCTGCTTAGTGAAATGTCCCAAGAGGAATTCCAAGAGCACTCTGAAAAAGACTTCGATGAAAATGCACCGTTCAAGATGAATCTTGATCCCTCTTGTTGTTCTCTAACTGTCTTCTTTTATAGGCATTACTTTCTTGACCTAATGGACCTTTCTTTCGATGTCTAGGCCCATTAACCCTCTGAGATCCACATAGCTCGTCCGTACATGTATTGTAGCGTGTGGAGCCGATCACTTTTCCTTTGTATTGCTCATCCATACAAGGCGCGTGGAGTTAGGGCATGCAGCTCATGTCACTTGTCCGAGAAATACGTGTGGGACGTTATGAGATACCTTCAAGAAGAGGACCACAATGTTACTTGGATAATAACTTGAGAAAGAGCTAGTGACGTTGAAGGTGGAGCTCATGTGACTTGAACGATCAAGCTAAGCTACGCATGTTGAAGATCGAGCTCATGTGGCATGAACAATCAAGCTGAGTTATGCATGTCGAAGGTCGAGCTCAAGTGACCTGAATGATCAAGATGAGCTAGGCATATTGTAGGTGGAGCTCATGTGACCTGAACGATCAAGCTGAGCTATGTATGTTGAATGTGGAGCTCTTATGACCTGAACGATCAAGTTGAGTTGTACATGTTGAATAGTCAGTATATAGTAGAGTCCACGTGGTATGGTCTTTCATACCCGTCTAAGTAGGAATTTGATTCCACCAATGAAGTCCATTGAAACGAAGATCCAAAATAGCCACTCTATAAGCACAATGGTTACCTTTTTGAAAATATTTCATCTGCCTAGATAAGTGCATGCAGTTGATCCAGCGATTTCTTAAAGACCAAGGCACAAATGCCATCGTTCTTGTAAGCTTGTCAGTTCATTGGGAATTAGACTCAATCCCAAATTCATTCAACCTTTTTAATAAGCCTGTTCTATAGCAGTTGTTGTGGAGAAAGTGGAAGCATATCGTATGGTTATCAGTTGTGTGGGTTTTTGGTTAGCAAGGAACAACTTAGTTTTTTAAGGAGAAGGAACATATTGTCGAAAAGGAACAAATTGTCGGAAGTTACAAAAACTTTGCTTTGGTTTGTTGTGAAAGGGTGTTGAATTAGGAAATTTGTGTTTTGATTGGTCGTTAAATCCAATGTATTGTTTTAATTTTGTGTGATTGTTCTTTCGTGTCCTACTTAACAGAAGAAAATTATTTTTACTGTCACACAGATTCCATAAAACACCCAAAGTAGGAAGAATAAGCAAGCACGCATAAAACAACAACAGATGAGATGAGAGTAAACCAGAGAGGAAAGAGTTACATGGAGATAAGGTTAGTAAAAATTTGATTTTATCTGTAAATTCTTGGTCCATTTTTTAGGAAACACATTTTGTCATAGGCAGAAGGGCGTTTCATTGCGTAACACCTTTTTGTCACCGTTGTTTTGTTCACTCTGTTAAAACGGAAACAAATTATAACGTATTTTGCAGCCATTTTGATGTTAACATGATGTTTCTTAGAACTTTGACTAGGAAGACGTTTTATGTGGAATCCAGAGAGTCTGCACACTTCCTTGTGTGCGTTTATTTAAGTATGTGTCACTAATAGGCCAATGAAAAAAAAAACTTATGATACGTGAAATACCTACATATATACAAACACAGTCATGGCACACACGTTGACACATTGATATCAATAAAAATATGAGAAAATAAATTAAGGGAAAGAAATCACATTTTTCAGGTCCGGACAAGCTTTCTATCAGAACCGTGTCAGTATTACATAGTTTGTAATACTTTATGGAATTGGATTCTGGTCTAGATAGTTAAAGACAAACAAAAAAATAACATCATTTTTTGCGGAAATGAGAATACTAATAAGATAGGATTCAGAATAATATCACTTACAGAAAGTATGGATAGTTCTATTTGTAGAAAAATTGCTATAAGTAGGTGCTTTGGACCAATGTTGTGGATGGTTGATTGCAGAATATGATAGAAGGCTAAAAATCTGCAATAGTTATAAAAACGCTACTGCGGACTATGGCAACGCCATGACGGACATCCCTTCACAAATTGCATTATCTTGTTTTTCCAAAAAAATCCACCGTGGAGACACAATGGCCGCCATTTAACGAGTTTGATTACAATATCTGTACAGAAGATTAACACTAGAGGGAGGCTTAGAAAACGATAACAATTCAACCTCATTTGATTTATGTATGTAGTTTATCCCACCTAGTAGGAAAAGCTTTTGGTGTGTAACTATTTGTTGTTGTATGGATCATGCATTTTGTTTTAATATATCAAAACTTAAAGTTGAATTATACATTAATTTGTATTGGAATAATATATAAGTGAAATGTGGCCATATATTCATATAAACATCACTCACTTCCAAAACTGATACATTATAGTAAGATACTCGGCATACAAGTTTATGTTCTTAGATATGCAGTTATGTATTAAAGTTGTAACAATGCGCAAAACCATTGTAAATTCAGAGACACACAATATCAAGCGGTCGCGATTTTAGAAGAGAGACATGCGTCTACAGCCTCTCCAACGGTCAGAAAAACCCATTGTTTCCCAATTTTGTCCACAAAATGAGCAAGCTTGAGCTTGTGAATTACTAGCCATCTTGGGTTGACCATAGCTAACTGTAAACATCATAACGGAAAAGTATTAGATCATAAGCGTTTGATATAGAGAAATGTTTTTCTAACAAACAAATTTTAGACATTTTTCGTGACAACTTCTTTAAGTGGTTAATGCAGTTCAAATATGTGGTTAATGGATATACCAAGTATCCGAAAAAATTAAGCACCGGCGTAACTTCATCAATACCATCTAGTGAATGTAATTTATCACATATTTGAACTGCGCTAACCACTTACAATGTTACCACAAAAGTTGTCAAATTTCATATGTTCAAATAACACAACTACAATGAATGAAAAGTCATGATAGCCTCACTTCTACGCCGCGTGAAAGCAATCTCTTATGCAATTCCTCAAGTGCTAGAATTCCAGAAGTATCAACATTCATGAGGTCTATTAAACAGAAATTAGGAAGATCATTTGAGTCATACCAATTGTAAGAATGTTTAGAAATCTAAATCTGAATTGTAGAAATTGTAACAAAACTCACTTGTCATGTCCATAATTATGGCTCGGACATTTCCTTTAGCAGTTTCTTGAATGTCATCTTCTTCCACGACCCACTTCAGTATTCTGGAACAAGTGAAAAAAGTTTCATACAGTGCTGTTATTAAGGGATAAATCCCTTTCTAGATCATTTGTTAAGTGCTTGCCTTTCTTTGACAAAATTGGCATTTGCAAAGCAGAGTGAGCCGGAACTTATGCGAATCACAACGATGCCTGGTGTGCTTATTGCCATCGGATATTGAGTAACATCACAGAAGGCTTCTGTTCTTGGAACTCTTCCTAGAATTTCTACTCCAGGTCGAATTGATTGTATTAGTATCTTCGCAAATGAGATCGAGATCTGCACATCCAAAAACAAATGATTGAAATGTTTGAATCATGAATCCTAGAACTTATACAACATTTTGTTAGGTAATTAGCCATACGAATGTGTAAAATTTAGATTTAGTTCGTTATCTACAGTTTGCATTTTCTACACTAAAAAACTAGATCAATAGGCGCATTGTAAAATAAAATGAGCAATGAAAAGTTCTGACATATCTCGGAGGAAGAACTTCCTCCAAAATAAACAACCTCGGATCTTTATGAGATCCATATCACAAGTATAAGAAGAGTGAATTACCAAGTTAGTCCCTTAAATTTAAAAAATGACTCGTGAAACTCGGATATTTTAGAAAATACAATTATGATATGATGCCACAGCGAAATATGATTGAACCACGTTTGTGTAAATCGTTTTTACCCTGTCAATTGATAGCAATTAAACTCTTAGAAATAACATAACAAATTTAATCATACGAGTTATGAAAATGCGGCCAAATTTGAAATATCAGAATGACATTAAAATCTTTACAGTGTAAATAGAGCAAGTATCAACCAAAATGAACACAAGCTTATATGAATATTAATGAAGTTTACTTTAGTTACTGCCTATAGGAATGCTAGTTATTGTGCAATAAAGGAACAAAATTTGAAATTGGTCTATGACTTACTGCAACTAGAAGACCAATCTCTACAGATGCAAACAAGACGCCAACAAAAGCACCGATGCAGGCAAGAAAGTCTAATTTGTCGACTTTCCAGATATAGCGAGCCTCGTTTATATCAATTAATCCAGGCAGTGCGGAGAGAATGATAGCAGCAAGGATAGCCATAGGTGTGTAGTATAAAAGCCTTGCAAATAATTGCAGGAACAATATCACGGTAATTGCCATCACAATATTTGATACTGCTGTTTGACATCCTGCACTGAAATTAACCGCTGTTCTTGAAAATGAACCTGCATAAAAAAAAATATAAACAAGAATCTTAAGGCCTGTTTGGATTAAAAAAAATTAACTTATCTACTAACATAAGCACTTGTGAGATTATTTAGGTGAGCTTACAGAAACAACATATGACATGTCTATAAGCTGTTTTCAACTTATTTTCATGAGACCTTTTGGATAGCTTATGAAAACAGCTTATAGTTATAGTATATACAAAAACAATCTGACTTTATTTTATCTTCTATCATAGAAATAGTTTATACATAAGTACTTATATGATAGCTCTCATGCTATAAGCGCTTGATTAAGCTGTTTAGACACACCTTAAACAGTGATTCAGCTGTTATATAAGAGAAGTATTACAATTTTATAAACAAAGATTAATGATTAAACAAAAGACATTACCAGTTGCCACATAACATGAAGTTAAGGATCCTGCAATGTTCATGATTCCCATTGATAACATTTCTCTGTTCCCATCAAGTTGATAGCCCTTAATGGAAGCGAAAGATCGGCCAACAGCCATTGCTTCCTGAATCACAAGTTCATATGGCAATCACTAGTCAGCGTCACAGGACAACAAACTTTGAAAAGAGAAACGATACTTTCAAGAAAATTATGAAAACGGTTTATGTTCACTTACAGTGAGGGCGATAACCGCACAAACTAATCCGATTTTGGCCGCTTGCCCGACATTTTGACCATGGAATTGTAACTGGTGAACTGAACTCTGATTCAGGCCACCTTTGACATGCTTTATGATATTAATTCCTTGTTTATCAGCTTTTGATAAATACACAATTAAAGTTGACAGTATAACTGATAGAAGAGGAGCAATTGCAGGCAACCAGAAAAGTTTTTTCTTTCTTCTGGCCTGAAATGAGATAATATCATTATACAATAATACATCATAACAAATTCATCTACAGTGAGGTAAATGATATGTTAATACCAGAATTTTCATTACTTACTATAAAGCGGGTTACTAGCAGGAAAATCAAGAAAGAACACCCCAGGACAAAATTTAGAGGGCTCCACTGTCAAAATAGTAAACAAAGAGTAATATCAAATATCAACAAGAATGACTAGGAAACTGTGTAGTGCTTTTTGGAAAGAAAAAACGTGAAGGTTTAAATGTGTTTTAGGTCCCGTAAATATATCATTATTTGCTTTTAGTAATTGTAAAATATATTTCTATATTTTTAGTCCTTGCAAATATACCACTTTTTGATTTTGGTCCTTGTTTTTCTATTTTAGTCCCTAAAATATTTGTTTATGTTAGAATTGATTCTTGTAATATATGTAAAGCCTTTGATTTTATTCCGTCTAGTAAATATCAGACATATTTTATAGGGTTTGATTCCAACATTAACACGGTTTACATCGGCTAAAATAATCAACCAGGACGAAAAGCAAAAGGTGGTATATTTGCAAGTAAAGAAAAACCTTTACATAGATTAAAGAAAAAATTGTATATTTGCATGGACGAAGAACACATTTAAGCCAAAACTAATTAAACTTTATCAGAACATATATAAAATGGTGGAACCAACTTACCTTTTCTTCAGAAGTAATTTGTTGATGTAATGACTTATAAACAGAAACCAATACTGATACTGCATCTGTTTTGGTGGTGAAGTGAGTAATCCCCAAAAGACCCTTGAGCTGCTGAAGACCAATAATAATTGCTGCTCCTGCCATGAATCCAACTAGTGCAGCATGTGAAAGAAAATCCACAAGAAAACCCAACCTGTAAATATTGAAGGATAAATAAATAAACTAGTTGGTTTATAAGGGCAAAACAGAAAATTTAGAAGAAATTTTGCATGCAAATGAGAAAACCAGCACCTGAAAATACCAAATGCAGCTTGAAAAATTCCGGTGAAGAAGGTGACGGTAAAGATAAAATCTCTATAGGCATGTGGATTAGCAACAGGATCTATGACTTTGGTGACCAAGGAAGATAACAGCATAGACACTACAGCTACAGGTCCAATTGCAATGTCTCTTGAGCTTCCCATTACAGCATAGATAAGAGGAGGAACAATACTTGTGTCTGTATAGAAACAAAACAAAACCAAACAAACATTGATGTAAAAATCGCATTCGGATACAAAAACTAGACATCCTAATTCCAAACATGCACATAGTGTAATACAAAATACAAGCATAAAAAAAAAAAAAACGAAAAGTCAAATGTATCTGGTCCGAAATTCAGACCAGATACATTTGACTTTTTAGATCTTTTTTGCTTATATTTTGTTACAGAGAGAGCGAGTAAGTAGTAACAGAAGCAGACACTTACACAAGCCATATTGAGGATCAACTTTTGCCAAACTTGCATAACCTATACTCTGCAACATTCAAATGAAAAATTGAAGAATAATATGAAAGTGTTGCTTTTTCACATGCAAGACAGGAAAAATGTTTCATAGTGCATACCTGTGGTATGCAAAGACTTGCAAGAGTTAAACCAGCTAAAAGATCATCTTTAAATTTAGAAGCAGTGTAATCTTTTAACCAAACAAGGATTGGAAACAAACTCTGCAAGAATGAGTAAGCATGTGCAAGAAAACTTTTGTTCTTTGATGAGAAACATAACTTGTTTCCATGAGGCAAAAGGGTCTCTTTCAATGAACAAAATAGCTTCTTCCATAAAGGTGGTGGATTAGGAGAATCCAAAACCCACTTAGACCTTTCTATTTGACTAGTACTATCTTCAATATGAAGGACTCTTTGATCTCTCATAGTTGAAGTGTTTGGGTGAACTCTCTTGTCACACTAGTACTTAATATTGTACAATAACTTTATGATCAGTTAATAAATACCACCAACACCATTCAATTTGCATTGGGATCAATTTATGTGTATGATTGATTAATTGGGGTGGTGGCAGAAAGAGGGCTCTAAATTCTAAATAGAAAAGTGTGTATGCTATTTGAGGGGTGGTTATGTTACCACATTCATTGGTTAATGTCAAAAGTTGATACCATAATAAGATGGTATATGAACACGTTACACCCCTTTAATATGATTCCACTGGGAAGCATATATTCTGGACAGGGAAAAATTGGCTTTTTTGTCTTGTCAAATTTCAATTCTAACAGAAATTTGCATGTAATTAGGGGTAAAATGCAGCAATTATGTGTGGTTCATCAACTTCTAGGATAATACTGGTATCAACAGGAATGCAATAAATCCCCTCTATAGAATACCACAACTTAGCGGTTCAAGGTTTGAATTCAATCTGAGAGTGGTATCCATATTTAATATTTGACTCGCCTCAAATAATATTACCTCATGTGAAGAGAACTTATGAGAAACGGACTAAAATATTCAATGAAGTAAAATTGAAGGTCAAAATTGTATTCAAGTCAAATTTAAACTACCTTGTTCCGATTTTAATATTGATTTTTTAAAAGGAAAAAGAAGTTTTTTTTTATTTGTGTTTTCAAAAGAAGTTTCTTTTTATTCGTGGTTTTCAAAGTTTATATTAGTATTAACTATTTTTTTTAAGGAAAAGTAGTAATTAACTATTATTTTGTCAAAATTATTCTTAAGTATTCATTTTAAAGAGAGAAAAGTGTGAAATGGAATAATAAGTACTCTCCGGTCACATTTATAAGCAAAACACTACTTTTTAGATTCATTGAATGTCTTATGTATTTGGTCTATATTATATACCAAATATATAGGGTATTCAATGAACCTAAAATGTAGTTTTTTGCTTATAAATGTGACCAGAGGGAGTAGTTGAGATTATTATAAATAAACCTCTTAAAAAAAAGACTATTATAAATAAAGCTAAGTAATTTTATGAAAAGTAAGAAAATTTAATATTTTTTTTGTTTTTTATTTATAAATAACTTTAAAAACAATTAAAATGTACATGAATTTCAATGTCATTGTATTCAGCAGCACATTGTTTTGAGTGATATTGATGATTTAAACAACTGATTCGGAATAGCTGGGTCAATGATTTTCAACCCATGAAAATGAGATGCACACAGCTCAGGTTGACCTCACACATATTTTGTTTAATTTATTGAGTTTCAAGCTCTTTTTGATTGAGAATGGTTGGTTACTTGGTAATTTGATATGGTAAATTTTATTTGTAACTGAATGTGTAACTGTGTGATTAGTTGAAAGGGTGATATTTGTGTGACTTTTGGTTTGGTTAATTAGATCTAATGGTGGTCAAAATGGCTCATGGATATTATATGTTGCCTGCTAATCTAGTAATTTTTTATTATAAGAGGAATAATTTCTTTAAAAACCTTAAATTTGTTTTTTAATTCAACAACCTATTTTAATTTGGAGAATGTTCTTTAAAAAAAAAATGAACAAGTTCTTTCGGAGCTTTTACACGCAACAATTCGATTTTTTTTAAAGCAAGTATTCAATCAAATCATATCATAGTGTTGTCCCCGTAAGCTTAACTCAGTTGGTAAGGATAATGCATAATGCCTTTTCTAGTATATTTTTGTTAAAATATGTAAGAATAGGCGACTTAAGAAATAATTAATTAACCGTAAAATATGTTTCTTTTAACCGACTTAAAAACAATTTTTATAGTACAGAAGTCTTAGCTTAAACGGTAAACATGTTGAAATTGTTAAGTCAAACATCATGATTAGGTTTGAACCATTTAAACCCCGACACTTGTGTGCATGAGTTTACAACGACTTTGTTATTGCGTTTATATATAAAAAAATATAAAAAAAAAACTTCTTTTTTAATGACTTAATTCGTTAAAACCTTAATCAACTTAATTAACAAGTCATTGGACTACGTTAACCACACAAGTGGTTTTGACACCACACCAATAAAACATTAATATGTAGATTTTCTCACTTATACATGCTTAAGGTCAAAGTTTTCATCTATGTGGAACTCTTAATTTACACTCGACACACCAACAGGGGCCGATACAATTGCAATAAATATTTTTTAGGAGGTAAGGAAGACTTAGTTAACCGAAAAAATTGACACCGAAAAAAATGAAATATAAGATATTGAGAGTAGCACATTCATAGGTCTCAAACTCACTACCAGGCCAACTCAAGTGAGTTACAATAGCAATAGTTAGAAGGCTCTTATCCCCGCAAATAAAAAAATTGCTCGAAAATGTCTAATAAGTTATATTTTTCGCTATAAAAAAATAGGTAGAAAAGTGCTAGCAACACTCTCTTTTGAACGATCTCTTTTATGCGCACTCTCTTATTGGTTTAAATTATTGTGGGTCTACACTTTGAAAATAGAACTCATACAAAGTAGTAGGACATACATTGATTTCATCGAATGAAAGAGTGAATAAAGAGAGTGTTGAAAAGTGAGTGTTGCTAGCATTCCTCAAAATAGATATTCCCCTCTTATTTAAATTTTCTAAAGAAACTAAATGTAGAAATTAGTTATAAGAGATAAAACAAAATAAAGTGATATTCATTTATCCTTCTAATTTTTATTAATTTTGGAAAATGCTAACGAGTGTCTTCGGAGCACTCTTAAGACATTTAAATAGTAACTTTTTTATTAATATTTGTGTAATTAATATATTGAAAATTGTAATATTTGAATTTCTTAAGGAATAATTTCTTATTTTGAAATCCAGATTGTCTGGAGTACTCGTTAGTATGACTATTAATTTTTTAACACTTAGAACTCACAATTATAAGAAATACATGATATTTTAAAAGGAATATCGTCCTACTTTATAAACTATTTTGGGGAGTTTTGTTCTTAACGTTGTGTATGATGTATAAACATTTTATACGAGAATATTATTATAGACTATATATATTTTATGCCAACACTAAAAACAGCTTCCGGATCCACTAATGCATACCAACAGATATTATATTTTATAAGAAATGCATTTATAAACAATGTATTCATTTTTATATAATGAACTCATAATATGTTCTTATTTATTTTTTAGGGAAGTTATGTTCTTATTTAGAACGTGAAAGTTGTAAACTTATTATATTGGTTAAATGTAGTACATTGAAATAGAAATGTGTTTGATTTTGGTGCGTAGAACCGGCATGCTAAGGAGTGAGAATAAACTTGGGAAAAGCTATAGCATTTAAAGTAAAACAAATAAGAATACTAAGGTGTTCGAAAGACAGGTTGGGACAATTTTGTATATATATGATATATCTCACTCGAAAATCTGGTGATGCACACTTCCAAGTAGGATGGGACCAGATGAATCAAAGTACAGACAAAATAGGACTAATTAAGTAAATGGTTCATATAAATATTTAGAATTTTGTTTTTAGTCTCTGCAAAATAAAATCACACATTTTAGTCTCTATAAAAAATTTCATCAACATTTTTAGTCCTTATAAAAAAATTTCATCAACATTTTTAGTCTCTGTCAAACATTTCCCGTCAACAGACTAAAAACAAAACTGTGAATATTTATAGGGACTAAAAACTTAATTAACCCAACAAAATAAAATCATAAAATGTTCGTAAGGTGTGTTTTAAAATAAATGTAAATACGCAACAACTCAAAGTCTCAAACACTTAAAGGTGTATGTATGAGAGATATTTCAAAATATATGTTTGGAAATGTGCATCTCATGGATTTTGAATGTATAAATTTTGTATTTTGTTAAAATAAATACGATGCCAATGGCATAGTTTGTTGGTGCAAATACAATTATGTGATCGATGGTACGAAGAAAATTGCTCTTTATGTTTCCATTTTTTATGTTCGCTACTTGAAAAAGATCAAAATATTCTCAACGTTCGAGAGACTTAAACCGATTTAAAAACTAATTGAGTTAATCTAAAAAGTATTGGACACTTAACTACCGTTGGAGAGGCCAACAACACTTAAGTGTCGCTCGATGAAGGATGTGAGAAATTTCAAAAGCTTCAAGAGTAACTCCATGCATGACATGAGTGCCTTTCGTTAGAGCAATGTGACATATGACGGTTCATAAATAGATATACTTTTTAAGAAGTACGGCCACCTTAAACAATTTAGAGGTTATGGTTTAATCTTAAAAATTAGTTTTCTAATAAAAAGAAGTATACAAAATTCAAAAAGGGTCGTCCATTATTTAAATTATAAATAACATAAAAACTTATAAATAACCTCAATAAGAGTCAACATTATGAAACAATTATTTTAGAATAAGAGCATCTCCAACACACCACAATATAAACTGAGAAACAAAAATTCTCCTAAAACGCAAAACCGTAAAAACGCATTAAGGGTATAAATATTTTGTATTATATCTTGGTGATGATATGTCAAATGCATATAATATTGAAATTGCTCATTTTGATATTTATGATCCAAGAAATTGAAAGAATCTTGATAACACATCATGGGCCTCGTTAAAAAGGGACCTACTAGAGAAATAAATATTAATTTTTCCAATGATAAATATTTTAGAGATTTCTCATATGAAAATTATTCGAGAAACTAAAGCAATAATGAGATTAATGATCAAAAGTGGCTACTATTTTGTGAACTGTCATAACTAATGCATGTGTCGTTCATCGTTTATTAGATGAGATTAGTGATCGAAAGTGGCTACCACGATGAGATTATTATGTAACAAACCATTTTCTCATACTATGCCTAAGACCCATAAAATGACAAGATTGACCCTAGTAAGTCTATTGGGGTGAAATACAATAGTGAAAAAAATTAATTTGTTCAATATCTTCTCAAAGGTAAAGGGAATAGGAAGAAACGTGAAGAGGGCTGACAAGGGGTGTATGAAGCTGGCATTTGGTAGTAAAGAAGGAGATAAGGGAGCAGTGGAGGGTTGGGCAGTGGTGAAAGTTAGGGAAGGGGATGGTGGGGTGAGTTGTTTCAATAAATATCATTTCATATAACATTAGAGGATTGGGGGGTTTGGTGAAGAGGACGGAAGTTTTAAATCTAGTTAGGGATAAAAGGCCTTGATTGTTGTGTATTCAAAAAACAAAGATGGAGGTGATCAATGATTTTTTGTGTGTATTTATTTAGGGTTTCAATTCTGTTAGGTTTTTTCTTTGTCATTCAGTAGGAGCCTTAGGTGGATGTTTTACAATGTGGGGTTGTCCTAAGGTGCAGATGGAGTCATCTATAACTTTTTTATCATGCTCTCATTGTGCACGGTCAATTCATTAAAAGTGGTAAGGAGTTTTTTTTAGTTAATGTGTATGCTCCATGTGATTCTTGAGGTAGGCATGTATTGTGGATTAATTTAACTAGGTTGATGAACAGCCAGAGAAACGCAAATTTGTGTTTGTGTGGTGACTTTAATATTATTCATTTTTAGGAGTAAAGGAAGAGTGTGGGAGGATCTCATCATGATGACTTTGATCATTTTAACATGTTTGTTGATGATGATTCACTAGTTGATCCTCCTCTGTGTGGTCGAAGTTTTACTTGATATTGTGGTGATGGTTACTCCATAAGTCATATTGATAGGTTCTTGTTGTTAGAATATTGGTGCCTTTAGTGGCCAAATTTTATCTAGGTCGTGCTCGTACAAGGATTGTATGACCATTGTCATGTGTTGTTGACTGTTGATGAGGATAATTCAGGACCGAAACCGTAGGGTATGCCGAAATGTTGGACTAGTTTCCCTGTTTATAAAAAATTGTGTTTGATAAGTGAAGTTATTTTGAGGTGGATGGTCGGAGTGGGTATGTACTATAAGAGAAGTTCAAATTAATTAAAGATATCCTAAAAATATTGCATCAATATCATGCTCAAAATATGGATAGCATAATGAACGAGGTGAGATATCACATTTCGACTTTGGATATTAAAGGGGAGAAGGATGATTTACTAGAAGAGGATGTAGAGGAGTTACATTCTCTTTCCTCGAAATTGTTTTCTTTGTCACATATTCATAATAGTATGTTGTGGCATAAATCTAGAATAAACTGGCTCAAGGAAGGCAATGATAATAGACATTTTTTCGATGGGCTAATGTCTAGTGGAAAGAGGATAAATTCTTTGTTAACGATGCTTCGGTGGGAGAAGTGACTAACGCCATAGCGGCAGTCTGTAATCACTTTGCTAATCATTTTAAAAGATGCTGTTGATAGACCTAATTAAATGATTTCACTTTCAATAGTCTTAGTGGTTCGAAAAGCGGTAACTTGATTATCCTATTTAGTGAAAAGGAGGTTAAGTAGGCAATGTGGGGTTGTGACAACTTCAAAAATCTTGGACCATACGGAATTTCCCTTGATGTGTCTTTTTGTTTTGTTTTTTTTGGGTCAAATAACATAGTGGCTAGACTCACACTTTTTCCTTTTTGTTTTAACCCTCTGATTTCAACAGAAGGTGTACCCTGGTAATCTGGAGTTCGACCGAGAAGTAAGAATAGTTTGATCAAGAAGTTGAAAAGTGGAGAATTAGAGGTTCAAATCAATGTTGCATTGCTATTATAAAATGGACAAATAATTTGAGATAAAGAAAATTATGAAAGATGACATCTAATTTGAAAGGGATGGACTATTATAAAATTGACAAATAATTTGAGACAAGAAGAAATAAGAAAGAGAACACAGAAGGAGTAATATAGATCAAACACATAACTTATTCAATAGATTAAAATTAATTCTTTTTTTGCTTAAAATGATAACTACAATGAGTAGATAGTATTGTACTGTAGTACTAACTAGGGGTGTTCGTGGTGTGGTTTGGATCAGTTTTAAGGTAAAAATTCATTCAAACCAAAGATAAAATTATATCTGATTCAATTCGATTTTTTATGATTGATTTTAAAAAACTGATCTGATCCGATTCAATTTAATGCATATTAATTTGGATCGGTTTTTTGGTTTCCAAATTACAAATTTTAATATTTTTTATTAATAGTAATATTATAAAAATATGGTTAAATAATAGGTTTAATACAAAATATAACATAATTTATTAAAAAATAATCGTACATAATAACAATGATCAATTATCTTTCAAACATATGAAATAGTAATATAATAGATTAAATTAAACTAATACGCGGCATTAAAAGAATTAAAAACCAAAAAACAATAGCTTAATATAATATGTCATATCTTAAAATATACGCATGGGGTTTGGTTCAGTTCAGTTTTGTATAATCAATCCAAAATCTGATTCAATCTGAACGGTTATCACAATATGACATCTAAATGCTTTCAATAATATTTGATTTTATGCGATTTTCGATTTTTTAGATGGTTTATTATTTTAATTTATTGGTTTGGATTTAAACATTATGGGTAGTACTTGAGTGATATTGTGGTTGATGATATTGTGACATTGGTCAACCACAATGTCACAAATGTCTTTCTTCTTTCTCTTTCATAATATTTTTTTATTTCTTTATACATGTGTGACATTATAGTTGATGAATATCACTAACCACAATGTCGCCCAAATATTATCTAACCATTATAGTACCAACCAAGATATACTTCTAAAATGGAAATGCGGCAATAGAAAACGGGTGCGGAAGACATAATGATTGTGCTCAAGTTTAAAAAAATGTCATTGTATTTTTTTTTATGGACAAAAATGAATGTGGTCAGGTTATTGGCTTTATTCAACCGTTTACCATTATGTTGCACGTGTGGAGCCACCCGGCAAATAGAAGCATCCCCACCCCACATAAGGAACGCAAAACAGAGGAGTACTTTTGACTTTTTAATTGTATTCAGTGCCGCTGCCTTATTGTTGGAACTTCTTAGGTTTATTTTTTTTTTAGCAATCTTGGACTCTAAGTATTAGAAAGTTGTGATTTTGACAGCCTAACAAAATACTTCTTTCGGTTTCAAATATAAGAAAAGATTCCTTTTTTAGGTTTATTGAGTAGTTAATGTATCTGGTCTACATTGTAAAGCAAATACATTAATTATTCAATGAACCTAAAAAATGAATATTTTCTTATATTTGAGACCGGAGGGAGTAAAATACTTTTCAGCCTCTTAAGTACCGTCCTTTTTGCCGTTTTGATCTCCCAGGTCAATTTTGACCAAGTCAATGTTGACGTGGATGCCACGTGTGTAATTTTTTATTTTTTGTTTATTTTTAATTATTAAAAAAATAAAAAAATAATTATTTTTAATTAAAAAATAAATAATTAAAAAATTACACACGTGGTGTCCACGTCAACATTGACTTTGTCAAAAATTGGTCTGAGGCCAAAACTGCAAAAGAGGCAATCCTTAGAAGGCTAGATTGTATTTTATTTTATTTTATTAGAGGGCTAAAATCGCAACTTTCTGATACTTAGGAGCCAAAATTACTATTAAGCATTTTTTATTTTATAAAAAAATTCTTCCGTTTTGTTGCTTCATTTTAAATTTTAAATTTATCTCCTCACTTACAAAAATCACATGGGATGTAGTCATGTGGCAGCATCCAATTCCACCGCTATATTTTTTTATTTCAAATAATTTAATAGTTAATCTTTTACGCTCATTTCGATTGGTTTAATTTATATAGGGTACATATTTAATATAAAATGCACAAATTATATAATAGAATTATTATTTTAAACTTTTTAACATGTGTAAATTTACACATGATAAAAAAATTAATAAAAGTTTTAACCTTATGAGAAATTTGCTAAAAATAACCTTATGAAACATAGGTTATGCAAATAAACGAATTTACATGTCTTATTTTTGTAAAGTGCATTATTCATATAACTTATTTTGATCATACTTTTTAACTAATATATAAATACTCCTTAAAAAAGACTAATATATAAATACAAACGTTAGCATGTAAGATTTTGTTCAATTTGCCTTGAGAAATATTTTAAAATATTAAATTTTTATAATTTTTTACTTTAGAGAGTTAAAGATATTAATGGTCAAAGTTGTGCGTTGGCATGTGTGCAATGATTTACTGCAACAATATTTTGAAATGAAATTTGTATCTTTATAAGTTGTTTTACACAAATTATCTTGAAAAACTTATTTATTTGCATAAAGTATAAACTATTTTGCATAAGCTAAAAACTAAACGACTAAAACGAGTTGGTGTGAAGAAGTGAGAGATTTGGGGTTCAATTTCTGGTCTTAACATATCAATGGCTATAGAATTAACAATTGAGCTACACATTTACCACTCTACTTTATAAGTGTTGTTATTTTATTTTATTTTCTTCGCTTTGTATTGAATTTTGAAAAAAGCGATTAAATAATTTTTTTTTAAAGAAGTTAAAATGAAATATATTTACTGATCATCTTAGTCTTTCTAGCATAAGAAGTGACAAAAGATAACTAAGAAAAAGAAATATTTGTTACAATAAGAAACCAAAGGAAATAAAAGTGTAAAACCGCAAAACAAGCGACATAAAAAATGCAAAGAAGAAAATGTAACTAAAGAAGAACTCCCAAACAATAGAGGGGATTAAGCCACCACATATGATAATTGAAAACAAAATTAGGGTGATTTGCCTTTAGCCACCAATATGATTGAAGCTTAATTTTGTCTCTAAGATGATAAATTGATTCCTCTTGTTGTTGAAAAACTCTAGCATTCGTGTCGAGTCAAACAATTCAAACACAAGAGAGCCAAATCAACTAAAAGACATAAATGATAATAATTTTATTCTTTTAATGTGACCCTTAAAAATAAATTGAGTTTTTCCCGTGAACTTATCTCAAGTTATAAGGACATTACATAATAAGTGCAGGTGTTAGGGTTCGAACTTCAGACACCCCACTTATTCATATTTAAAAGATGAATTTCTAACCACTAAACTATTGCACAAAATCAAAGAAATATTGGAAAATATAATGAAAAGTCAAAATGAATTTGGTCAAATTTTTATCCAAATCCAAATACATTTCAATTTTGTCTACATTCAAAATTGGAGTAAGTATGTGCAAAGTTTGTAGAACCGAGATAACTTGCAGCCTCAGTAGTTACACGTAGTAATTGATCTCACTCATTAATTGAACGACGGAACTTAACATTATCAACTCCATTTACGTACTTTTTTTTTTATAGGAATATCTACTTACGTTTCTTTTTAGAACAATCAATAAATTCTGTTTCATTTGCCTCTTATAGCTGCGAGAACTGAGACTGCTACTGAAGTTTAATGGCTTCCTCCCCATGTTGGCCCCATTAAAGCTAATGTTGATGGTTCTGCTTTTGGCTCTCCCTCGTGTGTCTCAATTGGGGTTGTTGTTTCTAGAGACATGAAATGCTAATTTCTTAGGAGGATTTCTCCATAACATAGGACATGTTAATGCTTTCATTGCTCTTGTGTAGTCTCTCTTGTATGTGGTTCAGGTCCTAACCTGTCTTTTAATACATTCTTTGATTTATAAAAACAAAAATTCCGTTCCATTTATTTATTTTTTCAATATTACCCTAAATCATTTATTATTTTAGGGTCATGTTAACTTGTACTCTTAGGGCACATGTTAAACATTAATGTCATTTCATTAGTGGTAAAAATTTATTGAAAAAAAATTAATATTAAACATTTTGAACAATAAATTAATACAATTTTCAATACATAATTTCTATTAGTCGAATTCATAACATGTGCCCTAAGGGCATAAGTTAACATTTTCCATTATTTTATTCAACATATTTTTTCTCCATCATAAATATTAAGGATAATTTTTCAAAACAACCACTAATGTTGCATTAAATTTTTAAAATTACAAATAAATATGAACAATTATATTTTCCTCTCGAAATGTGATCCTTAAAAAAATTACTAACAATTATATATGAAATCAATTAATTTAAAGGGTTAATTAATTTACAGTTTTGTTTTTAGTCCCTACAAAATAAAATCACACTTTTTAGTCCCTGTGACATTTTCCTTAAGCATTTTAGGGACCAAAACTGTTGATGGAAATTTTTGACAGGGACTAAAAGTGCTGATGGAAAAATTTATAGGGACTAAAAATGCTGACGGAAAATTTTATAGGGACTAAAAAGTGTGATTTTATTTTGTAGGGACTAAAAACAAAACTATGAATATTATAGGGATTAAAAACTTAATTAACCCGATATATTTTTGTTATGTAATGAAGTAGTTGGTGTGGGAGGAGATAGAGATGTTCATGATTTTCTTTTTTCTTCAAATCGTCACGGTCTCCTTCAAACTTTATGAAACCTAGTTTTGGAAGGATGAAAGGATGCAGTATCATAACACATATGGAAATGGCAACCTCAAATGCCTAAATTAAAAAATAAATAAAATCATGAGTAGAAGACATTTATTGAAAAAGATTTTATTTGATCTTTTTCTATTTTAGCATTAAGCTGACGTGTCTAATTTAGTGATTTTAATTGATTGGCAGTATAAAATTGTTTTACACTGTCAATCTATTCTAATTAATCTCTATCTTTAATATTTATGTTAAAAAACATGTAAAATTTAATATTTTGAAAATATTCATTGAGATAAATTGAAAAACATTTTACATGTTAACATTTGTATCTGTATATTAGTTAAAAAAATACGTGATCAAAATAAGTTATGTGAATAGTGTATATTAGGGGTGTTTGCGGGATTAGTTCAATTTTGAGCATAGAAGTCAAAATTGATTTTTATGAAAAATTTCCATTTTTTAGTGGTCAATGCAATGTCACACATTGCCTTATTTTTCTGGGCAAGAAAGCACAAGCTGGCAAAATTGCTAACACAATTCAGATTCATCGAACCAGGACACAATATTGGTTTCTTTAATTTAGTGTCACTTATCAATCCTATTAATGGTTTAGAAATGTTTCACAATATAAAAATTTCTTCAAAGACTCACGACAACCATCGAACGTGGAGAATTGAAAACGAAGCTAAAACTGTTACATGGTATTCTATTACATGTGCATATAGTACAACAATGCGTATCTTTCTTTTTTTTTTCCTCTTTGATGTGTTGTTTATTGATTTTTTTAATTATTCTAACGTTTTAATTTGTTGAAATTATGAAAGGTTTAGATTGTTGGAATCTTGCACTATCAATGGTTTGCATGAGAAGCATAGGAAAAAGAGAGGTGAGTTTTGAGTCTATAGTTAGGTTTTGACTTTATTCTTTCAAAATTGAATCATTTTTTAATTGACGTTTAGTGGTTCTTGGTTGTTTGGAAAAGTTCAAATTTGGGTTCTGTCTTGTTTTGTTAAAAAGGAAAAAAAGTGCAATTTGTGTTTGTTGTGTAGTGCTCTTATAAAGTGTGAAACTAAAAAGCAAATGGTGTAGCACCACGTTAACGATAATCTTTGATACTATATTTTAATTGGTATTATTTTTATTGAATGATATATGTTGATGCATGTTTGGATTACGGTTCGATGGTCAGAATCATCAACCATCGCAATTTTGACAATAGTTACATTTTGTAGCTTCAACAAAATCACGAGATTATTGTGATTTTGAAAATCCCAGTGTCAATTTAAACGTACTTAAACCATGTGTTTTGTGGGACACCGACACAAACACTGATATATTAACATCAGTAGTTATTTGACAAAATGACATAATTGAATGTAATGACTTGTATCTGTATCGTGTCAGTGTCAAGCACTAACATGTGTTGGGATGACACTTCAGTGTCTTTGGCTTTGGTGCCTTTGGGTGCCTTTAGTTCATCTAAATCATTTATTTTAATCATTCATCAACATTTTCTCTCATCTAAAATGAACTAAAGACACCCAAAGACACCGAAGTGCTATCCGATGTGTTGGACACCAGACACACCTTCAATCAGAAATGTCGATGCTGCTGAGAATTGGGTTGAGCGGTGGATGACTCTTACCGAGACTTTAGAGCTCTCCAATGGTGAATTTTTGCAGATAAGTGTATAGCATTCTGACCCGCCATGATTTTGGTGTTTTCCAAACTTAGACTAATTATGGCTGTCTTGTTGAGGATTGTTGTTGATGGGTCAATTGGGATTTTTGTTTTTGTTTGTATTTCTAGGTCGAATTTGTTCTTTCTTAGGACATTATTAAGGTTTAACTGAAACAAGTTGGCATATTGGCACCTTACTATGTTTGTTTAGGGTGAATTTGTAGATGGTAATCTTAAGCGAGTGGTCCCTGGTTCATTCCTTGTGAAAAACAAATCTTTCTGAGGAAAGGGTATTCCCAAGTGGACCCGAATCAAATATTGCCAAAAACAAATCAATTTAGAGAGAGATTCTTTTATAGACAAATGTTAGTTAGTCGGTGGTTATGTTAGTTTTCAGAGTCCGAACCTTGGTCATGACTATCTCCTGAAGGAGGAAACTTGTAGATGGTTATTCATAAAATAGAAGAACGATATTAAGGTTTAACAGTTCGATTCATTTTTAATCTTTTAACGCGATTCAGATACTTGATGTAGAAGCTGGATTATTATTTCTAAATATCAACATAAACAGATGTGACACTTACATTAGACCTGTTTTTGATTGATGCACTGGTGCTTACATTAGACCTGTTTTTCCTAGTCACAAACATACGATTTTGGAAAATTTGTTATCAATGTCCTTAAAATGAAATGTTAATGTTTGTATATCTTTGGAATTACTTATTCTGTATGTACAATATCAAGAAAGTTGGTGTTAACTAAGTTAATCAGATATCCGTCAAGTTTTTCTACTGATTAAATTAACCTCCAAATTTGGAATGAGAATCCAAGATAAAGTGTAAGTGGAATTGTTAGGTGTGATTATCCAAAGTCTAATTTCCTTCTGTTTTGACTTTTTGGACTACTAGGTTGATTAAGCACAACAATTACAATTTGGCTTATGATTTAATAATTTATTATAATAATGATAACACTAATAATGATTATTTCCTGCTGCTAGTAACCTTTGCTCCTTCTCACACTATATATATCCTCTCAGTCCTAACCATTCTTCATATCAAGTAAATAGTTGAAGAGCTACAAGAAAACCTTAATTTGTGAGTTTTCATAAGTTGTTAGTCATGGTTAAACATTAACCTGTTATTACTTATTTAAATTTTCTAGCTATTCATGACAGTGACATGTGTGGTATATGAGTTCACAGCTTATTTTTCTACATTTATTCTTTCAGCTTAGCACCAACTTTTGACTTGTGTTATATAAACCAAAGTAGCTTCTATACAAGTCTTGAAAGTTTTGACCAGTTTAGTTACATTCTTCTGTGAACTTCCCATCCCTTTCATTCAGGTTGGTTCAATGTTTCTGAGTTATTGCTTATGTACCTCATTTTGTTCTTCAGCATCACATAACTACAATCCGTGCATTTTAAAATTGGTCCTTAATGTATGTATGGATGAATAGGCTTGGAGGAAAAGAGAAATGATTATAAAATTTTCATTTGAAAATTCAACAAGTTAAATAATACTTTCTCCGGTCTTAAATATAAGCAAATCCATGTATCTTTTTTCTTATATTTAAGGCCGGAGCGAGTATGTAGCATGGTATGCTTAACTCAGTTAACCGTGAAAATCTATAATCATAGAAATGTATAGGAGCCAGTTCTGAATGCAGTATAAACCAAGTTCTTCTTATGAATCCATAAAGTGTCAGCTCAGTGGTAACTGGTAAGAATTTGACCATGTAAACTCAATGGACGAAACTGAAATCCCTTCGGAGACAATTGTAAAAGGACCATTAGTGCCACTTTAATTAACAATAATACTGCTGTTATAATATTTTGATTCCAGTAGCTAATTGATATTTGATTTTTACATAAATTACAGTGAAAGGCATTGTTGACGTCCTCAATGAGTCATCCTGCTGATGACAACGTTGAAACAAAAGAGATGGATAGCAGAAGTTTGTCTTCTTCACAAGGCCAGGAACCATACACGCATAAGGTTGGAATTCCTCCAAAACAAAACCTCTTCAAGGAATTCCAATACACCATAAAAGAAACATTCTTCTCGGATGATCCTCTGAGGCCTTTCAAAGACCAGACAAAGTCCCGTAAGTTAATTCTGGGAATTGAAGCCATATTCCCTATACTTAGTTGGGGAAGAACTTATACCCTCCGAAAGTTTAGAGGGGACCTTATTGCCGGTTTAACTATTGCAAGTCTCTGCATTCCTCAGGTAAATTTACTTTAAATTGTTTATTTTGATCTTTTAAAAATCAACGAGATTGTAATTTTAATTGATCCCCTTTTTTATGTTTTGATATATTTGGTCTGAAAACAGGACATTGGATACTCAAAGCTTGCAAATTTGGCTCCACAGTATGGACTGTGTATGAATCTTGTTTCTCATCACAAGCTCAAGTTTTCTATTTTTTTTTCTTTGGATGTTGGATTGATATGTGTTTTTCTTTGGATGTTGGATTGAGATTTTGATGTGTTTTGTTTTATCCTTTATAGATTCAAGCTTTGTTCCACCACTGATTTATGCTGTCATGGGTAGTTCCCGCGACATTGCGATAGGACCAGTGGCCGTGGTTTCTCTCTTGTTGGGGACTTTACTACAGAATGAGGTTGATCCCAATACACATCCAACAGAATATAGAAGACTTGCTTTTACTGCCACGTTTTTTGCCGGGATTACACAGGCAACTCTTGGCGTTTTTAGGTATGACTCATTGATTTTAGGCGAGTTTACTTTTGAATTTTTCTAGCAATATTGTTCTACGAATCACTAATATTGTCACGGACACCGAACACAACACTGTTAATAATTTAAGAAAATGAAAGTGATGAAATGTAACCACTAGTGTCGGTATTAGGCACCTGACACGCCTTTAATCAGAAATTTTATTGCTACATAGCTAGTGTTAATGCCCTATACATGTGCTACCAAACTCTTATGATAATGACATACCAATTGGGTGGATATTTCAACCAGGTTAGGATTTTTGATTGATTTCCTATCACATGCTGCAATAGTCGGTTTTATGGGGGGAGCTGCCATCACAATAGCTCTTCAACAGCTTAAGGGTTTCCTTGGGATTCAAAAGTTCACAAAGAAAACTGATATAATATCTGTGATGAATTCAGTATTCTCATCAGCCCATCATGGAGTATGCTTTCTTTCTCTATACCTGGACACCAAAATAAATAATGAGATTCTAAGATATGCGTATATGTGTGTCTGTGCAAATACTAAAGCTGATTAATATCTAACATATTGCAGTGGAACTGGCAAACTATATTAATTGGATCTACCTTTCTTGCTTTTCTTCTGTTTGCTAAGTATATTGTAAGCGCTCTTATTCATTTTACTAAACATTTCTTTGACAATTTGTTAGGATTGTTAATTATTTTCTAATTATGTTATATGTTGTCGATCAGGGAAAGAAGGGCCAAAAATTCTTCTGGGTTCCAGCAATTGCTCCATTGATATCTGTCGTACTCTCCACTTTGTTTGTATACATAACCCGTGCGGACAAGCATGGCGTTGCAATTGTAAGTATATATAATCCTTTTCTCATTGTGAACATTGAAGCTTATAATTGTATTCAATAGTTGTAAAAGTACTATACCTGTTTGAATTAGCTTATTTGAGGTTATCTACTGGCATAAGCACCTGTGAGACTGTTTGAGAGAGCTTATGAGAACAATTGATGACATGTTCATAAACCTTTTTTAGCTTATTTCCATAAATGTTCCAAGATAGCTCATGAAAACAGCTTATAACTTATATGAAAACAGTTTGAATTTATTTGTATTTTCTTATAGAACTAGCTCATATATAATAAATGCTTAATTAAGCTGCTTATCGAAAGTAGTAAATGTTTTGATCTATTGACGTGTGTAGGTAAAACACATAGAGAAAGGGATAAATCCTTCCTCTGTGAAGGAAATTTATTTTACCGGTGATTACCTTGCGAAAGGCGTTAGAATTGGCATTGTGGCTGGCATGATAGCTTTGACTGTAAGGAAACTGAGACTGTTATCTTCATTCAAAGAGTATTTTACCGTTTTCTTGAGTTCTCATTATAACCTGTTACATTTTGGTTATCAGGAAGCCATAGCAATTGGAAGAACATTTGCTTCTATGAAAGACTATCAACTCGATGGAAACAAAGAAATGGTGGCATTAGGAGCTATGAATGTTGTTGGTTCAATGACTTCCTGCTATGTAGCAACTGGTAAGATTGAGAAAGTACTAAAAGCATATCAGATAATGCAACGTAAATTTTAACGGGATCTTAAGAACATTTTTTTTATAATTTCACTATGAACCAAAGTCGAGGGCCTTATGTGGAAACTGCAGGAGTAAAATATAATTTTCCTGGTTAATTTTATGATAGATTGGTTATATTAATCATTGAAATTCATTTAAGCGTGTTATAAACTAATCATTATATAGCTGCTGATATACTTTCTTGCTATCGTCAGGTTCTTTCTCTCGGTCAGCAGTAAATTTCATGGCTGGCTGCGAAACTGCGGTCTCTAATATTGTCATGTCTGTTGTTGTGTTCTTAACCCTGCAATTCATCACACCTCTTTTCAAATACACTCCAAATGCCATTCTTGCCTCAATCATCATTTGTGCAGTCATCAACCTTGTTGACTATAAGGCAGCAATTTTGATATGGAAAATTGATAAATTTGACTTTGTTGCTTGCATGGGAGCATTTTTCGGGGTCGTTTTCGCCTCGGTTGAGATAGGACTTTTGATTGCTGTAAGTACCAAGACTCAGTTATCTTATTATCCTCTAAAATAATTTAAATTTTAGTTTCTGATTGGTACTAGTATTAATTTTGTTATGATTGTTTCATGCTGTGGCAGGTTTCTATATCCTTTGCAAAGATCCTATTGCAAGTCACAAGGCCCCGAACGGCTATTCTGGGGAAGATCCCTAGGACAACTGTTTATAGAAACATCCAGCAATATCCAGAAGCCACAAGGGTTCCCGGTGTATTGATTATAAGAGTTGATTCTGCAATATATTTTTCTAACTCCAATTATGTTAAAGAAAGGTAATAAAGTTTTCCCCCTCTGTATGTAAATATTTTTTTATTGAATTGAAAGGAAATAATACAAGCTGTATATCTTTTTTAGCAATCATATTAATAACTATGCCGCAAAGACAGAAGTTGTATATGGTTCAGAAAATGTCAGGAGTCACTAGTTATGCTACATAATGTAAGAAGTTTCAATGTGGATGCATGAGGATAACATCCAATAATCCCAAATATCTAATAAGCAGTGTAGTGAGCCTCACATTAGATAGTGATGCGACGTGAATAGTGGTTAGGTTCAAACACAAAGTTCTAATATAGTATCATAGTCTATCTTAAATTTATTGTACGAGCTATTATCGAGTCATCTTGGTCGCACTCCTAATGTGCAGTTGTAGACGTGAAATAGGTGTTTTGAGAGTTTAACATTGGATAGTTGCATAGTCTGAATAGTGATTAATAGTTCGGGGAAACATTAACCTAACGAGTTTGGTCTTATGGTTTAATAATATTTAAAAAAGGCATGCCATTTGGAATTACATCTGATGGCAATAAGTGAAGGTTAGTCTAAAGACGAAAGAAACATGTTCAAAGACAAAAAATTGCAGGATGAACCAAACGATGGTTAGGATATCTAATCGAGTTACACATATATTATAAAATGATAATATTTCCTTTCTTTTTGGCAATAATTAAACCTATTTCTGATGCCTAATTGCAGGATATTAAGATGGCTGATGGATGAAGAAGAACGAGTGAATAGAGACTACCAAACACGAATCCAATTTTTGATAGTTGAGATGTCACGTGAGTCTCTATTTTTCCTTTTTCGTCAACTCAACTAAGCACATGATTATGAATATGCTTAACCTCGAATGTGTGTTTAATTTGTTGCAGCCGTTACTGATATTGATACCAGTGGCATCCATGCCCTGGAAGAGTTATATAGAAGTCTTCAAAAGAGAGAAGTTCAGGTAACTAAACTATGTTGCTGGAAGAGTTATATAGAAGTCTTCATAAGAGTTTATCATATAGGTGTTTTATTTAAAAACTATTTCTATAACAAAAGATAAATAAAGTCAAATTATTTTCATGTAAGCTATAAGCTGGTTTATAAGCAATTATTGAGAGCATATGAAAACAAGTTAAAAACGTCTTAGTGCATGTTTGAATTCACTGTGAGTTTGACAAAATCATAATGGTTCACTGTGAATTCGACAAACCTACTGTGATTGCAATCACGCACTTATAGACACATCATTGTCATAAATTGATTTCATTAACCCTACCAAACATTGTCACATTAAATCAAGTAAATTTGTTTGCTAACAACAGGTCTAAACAACAAAATATAATGTGACAATTATATATATATATATATCTTAACTAAAAAGGTACCTCTTTCTTGAGCAGCTTGTTCTGGCAAATCCTGGTCCACTAGTGATAGACAAACTCCACACATCCAACTTTGCAAACTTTCTTGGTGAAGACAAGATCTTCCTAACTGTTGCAGAGGCTGTTGCATATTGTTCTCCAAAGCTAGCTGAAGACCCTTGAATGAAATAGTGTGGAAAATTTTGATTTTACCATTCTTAGTATATAGGAAAATGTCATAAAGAATTGATGTAAGGTTAGTGAGAAGAGACCTGTGTGGCTTTCAGCTGGGTTAGCTATGAGGTTGTTGCAAAGTGGCCTTTTTTGTTGGATCAGTGCTATGTTATTGTTAGCAACACATACACTTTTTGTCGCACTCTCTTGTATTAATTGAAATTTATGTGCGCCGCATAATTTCATTAACCCGCTTGAATTTCTTGTATTAGATCAGAGTGTGTTTTTTGACAATCAAATCAGAGTGTGTTAAGAAGTGTATGTTAGAGATTCCTTAAAAAAAAATGTATGTTAGAGATTGTGGTACAAACACTTATCCTTAATATTTTTATACAGGAAAATAAAACATATTAATGAATTTTGTTCATTGTTTCACTCTATCTGAGGATTAACTCCAATCCTTTGTTTTCACCAACCAATAATGGATGAAAATGAGTCAAACTTCGCACTTTGTAGGTTGAGGGATATTTCGGATTATACAATCCGAATATCTTATGTTCATGATTTTTTTTGTGGGGTCCACATTGTACCAACATTTTTTGTGGTCCACAACGCACATAAATCTCCATAAATAAGTGTGTTTGGTTCATTTGTTATAAAACGCAACAAAAAACTCTGTAAAATCCTCCGAACGATATGAACACCAAGAGGTTGCTATAAGCTAGATCTTGTTGCCTTGACAATATAAATATGTCAGTTGGCAAGGCAGCATGATCTAAGTCAAAACAATCATCTTGAAACACCATGTTTTTCATCATTATGTTGCAAATCTGATTTCAAAGAGGTTCTTATGAACTTGATCCAGTTGACATGCCGAACCAAATATGTCAGTTGACAGGCCAGCTGGATGAAGTACAAAAGCACATCTTCGAACACCTTTCCAAAAGATTCATCACTTGTGTTATTGTGTTGTTTTAGACTGTTTAATTATTTTTGTACCTTTTTAAAAAAATTTCCTATGTCATTCGCCATGAAAATCTACCAAAAATCAAACTTAAACACAACTTGGTGCTATTCGGATTGTATATTCCGAAATATTAAGAAGTGTATGTTAGAGATTCCTTAAAAAAAATTATGTTAAAGTTATGTTACTGAGCATCTATGAAGCTCAGATACTTTAAAATTGAAACGTACCGGTATCAAATACGTATAGATACCAATACTCTGCATATACTCGCAGACTAAAATATATATTTGAAATATAAGATTGTTTTTGTTATTTATATATTTGTGTTCTTTTTTAACAACTAATTTGCTAATATTTGTCATTATAAATAAATCATTTATTTTAAGGACAAATTCATTCTAAAATTAAAACTTAGATTAATTTTTCTTACATGCTTTTTGTATGGTTCTTCACATGATTAAAAATCATTTTTTCTGGTTATAACAAACTTTAAAAAAAGTTGGGGATTTGAGAAACCATAGATAGTTGCAAGTATTTTATGTGATGTGCCACGCGGATAACATTTAAGAAAATGCACTAAGTTTAATCCTTATTTTAACTCTAACAAAAATCTTAGGTGAATTTTCTTAGGTGCTTTTCATATGATATAAACTATTCATGAAAAGTGTATTTTTAACTAAAAATCATATGAAAAACATATAAAGAAATTCACATGAGTTTTTTTACTTATTTAAAACTATTTATTTGTTTCTAAATCTTCTCATTCATTAAATTTTATTTTCAATTATATTTCATATTTATTTGGTGGGTGTCAACGTCTCGGATTCCTGGCTTACCGAGGCGGCCTCTGTCCTTCGTTGTCGTGTGGGGAAAGTGCTGTTTGTGTATTTGGGTCTTTCGATCGGTGGTGATTCGCGTCGGTTGATTTTTTGGGAACCTCTTTTGCGTAGCATTAAATCAAGATTGTCTGGTTACAGTAGTCGGTTCTTATCGTTTGGCGGCCGG
>Ga0228711_1001561_pt1 | contig 33977 bp, 13 predicted proteins | sample MedpolnodulmetaG_2_FD_177996 | JGI IMG/M metagenome (GOLD analysis project Ga0228711, IMG submission 177996) | Root nodule microbial communities from Medicago polymorpha collected in Santa Monica, California, United States - brown nodules | ecosystem: Host-associated > Plants > Roots > Nodule... | reverse complement strand
GCTCATACCTTACGGTTGCTAGTAAATGATGACCTTATTTACATTTACATATCAATAATGTGAGTTGATTTTGACGAATATTCCCCATGTATATAATAATAATTGGGGCCTTGTGCAAAAAAATGGCCTCGTGCCATAAATCATTTGTATTAATTGCATGCTTTTTGTTTCTTACTGTGTTTCTGTAAGTATGTTCGTACCTCAGTATGTTAGGCGGAACCCATTTATAACAAGCTAAACGGATTCCGAGCCAAAGACCTCTTGAATTTCTTGGAAGTGTTTACCTATGCTTCATTCTTATGATTCATCATAAGCATTACAAGTACTAGTCACAGGTATGTTCTGTTGGAGCATGCCAAAGCTTGTACATTTACATTCAGGTTAATTGATTATAGTCTGAATATATAAATGAGAAAGATATGGAGGGAGATACCATAATAAATAAATAGTGGCATTCAAATATCTTGTTTCAACTTCCAATAATTATATTCAGATGAGTGATGTTTAACGAGAAACACTAAGATATGCATGTCCAAGTCAATTTATAATGGTAGCATATCATATTTTATTTACCGTATTCATGGATGGTAGCTACCAAAATACTAAATATAGTCCTTAATGTAGAGATTTGAAACATCGTCAAAAGGAGGGGTAAACTATCAATTTTAGTTACATTGCTTATGTCATATTAGAGTGGATTCCATCTGTTTACTTGTATTTGCAGAATTAATATGAACTGTTTGTGAACCGCTATTAACTAAAGAAGATAGTTTAAATAAATAATTAACTGATACACCCATTATTATTCTTCTAAAAAAAATTATATGAACTGTAGTCTTTATTTATGGAGGTGAATGAGACATACCATTTATGACATCAGAAAGTGAAAGCATGCCTATATGAAAAGATAAAGATGATAATCTTCTATCACTATTTTTTGTATGATTTTTTTGCATGATCCCACTGTTGTTGATTTGTTCTACTTGTACCACTCCTGCGCCTCATTTTTGCTCTTTAAATCTCATTATCAATTAGTTAGCATATATTACTGTGCTGTTGTGTATGCATCATAAACTACGGTTCCATACCCTATTGGCATCTGCTCAAATTTCCCTAGGGAAAAGGTAAATCCTCTATATAGAAGCACATAGTCACGCAAAAATTTACCTAGAATAGGTTTTAAGATAGAGTCCAACTTAAAATTCAGGGTACTACAGTATCCCAATCAATATATTAGATTATGATAATTAGTCATGTTTAGCAACAGAGCCATGAATCATATGTATGGCAATGCAGGGCAATGGCATAACATAGGTATAAAACCAAATAATAAGTACCTGTATAAGTGAAATTTCAGTAAAATCTCACCCTACTAATCAATGAACCAATTAAAACTCGACAAAAGGGTTATAACTTCATCCTCCGTCGGTAATGATTCATCTATCTGGCCAGTCATTAGTATATTTGTGGTCTGGTTTGTAAGTAACTGCAACACCATAAGTGAATAGCATGTTAAGCTTACTTCATCTGCAGTCTCAATAGTCATTTGTATGGGTTGGCAAAAATCACACTGAAAGATGAAGAATGTCTGCCTACTGTTTTAATCTCGAGATAGTTGTGCATCTATTGGTTGCAATAAATTGATAATAGAATTTAAGCTCAGTACAGGATGATATGCAGAAGTTGACATTGCAGATTTTGTGTGTAGAGAGGAGGAAATTAACATTAACAATTGGTTTATGTATAGAAGCCGTGGTTGCCCTTTGGCAACCAGCATTTATCAAGTATGCAGAAAGAATTAAGTTTCCAGAATTTTTTTCATGCTAGCATGCTGCAATGATGATCGTGGAAAACATGCTGCAATCCACAGTTATTTTTTCTATAGCATTTTGGCACAAAAGTTCCAAGGAAGAATAATCTACAATAAATTTTTATCTATAGCTTTTTTTTCTTCAAAAGAGCTTAACCTTATTTTCTAATTTTTGTGTATTTATTGATAAATAATATTTTCGTCAAAGTGAGAGTGTAATGTCTTAATAATTTTTTTTTTTAAAATGAAAGTTATTTTAAAAAATAATAATTCATATGCACCGATATTGTGTTTTACTTTCAGTTTATCATAATTGCTATTGATTGATGGATAATATAAAACTTTTTAAATTAACATGACAACTATACTCTTAAACAAAACCAAAACTAAAATTAAAATTTTTAAAAATATGAAAAATTATTCAACTAAAATCATTTATATGTTACCACGAGTAATTTTTCAAAATAAATCATCATCAATATGATGTGAACATGAAACTTTAAATTAAGTTAAATGACCCTTGATATAGTTTTTTTTAACTAATGCCACTCTTTTTTTTTTTAGGGAAACTAATGGCACTCATAATGTTTCCTCTATTAGTTATTGATGCACATTAAACAAAAGATAGAGTAAATATTTGTCATGATCTAATTCTTTTTTATTTTTACAAATAAAGGAAAAAACAAGACGATGGAAAAATGACTTTATATAACATTCACTGTAATAAGTAATTAACATAAAGAAAGAGAGGAGAGTTAAAATTGAACTAAAAAAGCTCCTCAGTATGACCAAGATTTGTCAGAAAATCGACAAACTTATATCACCTCACGATAAATATGGTTGAGTTCATAGTTACAATAGTGTAGTCCATGAAAGAAATAGCTTCTTAAAAGATGGGCATCAATTGAAAGTTTTGAGTCTTTCGAGTTTATCATAGTAGCCATAGTGAGAAAATTCATCTCAACAAGGATAAAATTCATCTTAATCCATGAACAAACTCCATAATTGGGCCATAATCAGCGTGTGGCAACTTAGGATGATGAACCGAATGAAGATACCTTTGAAGATCAATATCATGCTAATATAAAGGTCATAATTCCACACGTTCTATTTTTTATATATATATATATATATATATATATATATATATATATATATTATCATATTTGTTTCTATCTTATATTCACCATATAAAGGTCATATTTCACCTTAGAAGCTTTAAGATACCTTTTTATATTTTTTTGTATAAAAAAGAAAAAGAAAATATCAATGTTGAATGGGCCTTATAAAGTGTTGGGCTTTACCCAAAGAAAATAGAGTATTAATAACCCGAGAGAGAAGAAAGAAAAGGGTAGATTTGATTCACGATTTGTTTGACCTAAATACCCTCTTTTTGTGGCTAACCTGAGCACTGGATTTCCCTTCTCAACCCTCGCAACCTCGTTACCCTTCTCTCTTTTCCCCATCTTCTCCTTACCCTTCTTCTCATATTTCCGATTTTCTCCATTTCCCCGCCAATTTTCCAATTAACCTCTTTTTCAAACACCAAACCCTAAAACTATGATTTCATACTCCTCTTTCGTATCAGGTGAACCCTCTTATTTAATTTTAACTCTGATCTTCGTTATTTTTTTTTTATTATTTTGCTGTTACTAATACTAATGGGTTTTTTTTTATAAAGTTTTTATTTTTATACGATTAATTCAATCTTGGGTAATGGGTATTTGTGATTTTATGTTTTCATCATTTTTCTTACCTAATTTTTCGCCCTTTCATTAATTTACTTCTTGAACAAACTAGGTCTTAGGTTAAGCTCAAGGCATTTTTTCCTTTTTTTTATATAATTGCCATTGTTGATGTGGTTTTAGTTTCTCATGGCTGCTGTTACACATTATCTGCAATGAGACATTTATGGTTTTATAGGGATATTTGATTCGATATGCACGTTTGTGCGGGTTCAAACCCTAATATGTGTGAATTTCGCTGCTTGGCTCTTTAGAACCAAAAAAGTTTTGTGGTTTTTGTTGTGTGACCTAGGAACTTATTTTGTGTAATTTGAATTTGTTTGTGGGATGGTTATAAATTAATTGCAGTGTGAATGGAATGTTTGTGAGTATCGAACGTGTGTAACTAACCATAGACTTACGTGATTGTAGTCTTATTGTGAAATTGTAGATTGACCGTTAATGTTACATCATGCAATCTGTGGTTATTATGATTTGTATTGATAATGCTTGAGCATACTAGAAAGGACAACAGTGTCTTGTCGTGTTTGAACTTTGAACTGTTTCTTTGCCGCAATTTCAGTAAAGAGGTCTCGGCCCCACCCGATATTTCGTTGTGTTTAACCATCCAGTTTTAGAGTAAAAACCATGGAAAAATAATTGACTTGTTTGGTATGCTTCGCTTAATGGGTTGTTGTTGATTGTCATTTTTTTATTGTTTCTTTTTCCATGTAGGTTTCTGTTGATCGTCATACTGTTATCTGAGCAGCAGTTGTCATTGTTAAAGTAGCGATTTATATCTTCAATGGCTAACCACGATTTGATACTTGGTCAAAATCACAATTTGCCACTTGGTCACGAGGAGCAATCAATGCTTGGTCATAATCATGATTTAGGTCTCGGCGAGAACCATGAAATTGAGCTGGGATCAGCCCACGAGCATCAATTGGGACAAACCCATGAGCATGAACTGGACTTGGGACAAACCCATGAACATGAACTGGACTTGGGACAGACCCATGAGCATGTACTGGACTTGGGACATGAGATTGACCATAACATGGGATTAGAACAAAACCATGGTCAAGAAGGTGATGATGATCAGACTTTTGAGCACGAGCTAACCATGGAACAAAAATCTGGGCATGATGACCACAAGTCGCCCCTTCCTGGACAAAACCACGATCTGGTCTTAGAGAACAATAATCTAACTGTTTTTGAAAACCAAGGATTTGATGAGAACATGGACCTGGCTGTGATTCAGCACCCTGAGATGGGCACTGATTCTGACAATGATATGAGTATTCAACAGTCACAGTTTATGCTTTCTTCTGAGCCCCATGTAATTCAGGCTCGTACACTTGCTGTAAGTCCAACTTATGAACTGACAGTGGGCCAAGAATTCCCTGATGTCAAGAGTTGTCGAAGGGCATTGAGGGATACAGCAATTGCCTTGCACTTTGAGATGCAGACTATTAAATCTGATAAGACACGCTTCACTGCTAAGTGTGCCAGTGAAGGGTGTCCCTGGCGCATTCATGCAGCAAAGCTCCCAGGGGTTCCAACTTTTACTATCAGGACAATTCATGAGAGTCATTCATGTGGAGGAATTTCCCATCTTGGTCATCAGCAAGCTTCAGTTCAGTGGGTTGCTAACTCTGTGGAGCAAAGGCTGAAGGAGAACCCTAATTGCAAGCCAAAGGAGATATTGGAAGAGATTCATATGGTTCATGGCATCACCTTATCATACAAGCAAGCATGGAGAGGCAAGGAGCGTATCATGGCTGCAATGCGTGGATCTTTTGAAGAAGGGTATCGCTTGCTTCCACAATACTGTGCACAAGTGAAACGCACAAACCCAGGCAGTATTGCATCTGTTTATGGAAATCCAACTGATAATTGCTTCCAGCGTCTCTTTATTTCTTTTCAAGCATCTATATATGGCTTTTTAAATGCATGTCGACCACTCTTGGGGCTTGATAGAACATATCTGAAGAGCAAGTATCTTGGTACATTACTTTTTGCTACTGGATTTGATGGTGATGGGGCTCTCTTCCCTCTTGCATTTGGTGTTGTTGACGAAGAGAATGATGATAATTGGATGTGGTTTCTCTCTGAACTTCATAACCTGCTTGAGGTTAATACTGAAAACATGCCAAGGCTTACTATTTTGTCTGATAGACAGCAGGGAATTGTGGATGGCGTTGAAGCAAATTTTCCCACTGCTTTCCATGGATTTTGTATGCGTCACTTGAGTGACAGCTTCCGAAAGGAATTTAATAACACCATGCTGGTCAATCTTCTATGGGAAGCAGCCAATTGTCTTACAATAATTGAATTTGAAGGTAAAGTTATGGAAATTGAAGAGATATCACAAGATGCTGCATATTGGATTCGAAGAGTTCCACCTCGTCTATGGGCTACCGCCTATTTTGAGGGGCACAGGTTTGGTCATTTGACAGCTAACATAGTTGAAGCTTTAAACAGTTGGATATTGGAAGCATCTGGGCTACCAATAATTCAAATGATGGAATGCATTAGAAGGCAGCTAATGACTTGGTTCAATGAGCGCCGAGAGACCAGTATGCAGTGGACGTCCATACTTGTTCCTTCTGCTGAGAGAAGTGTTGCAGAGGCTCTAGAACGTGCACGCACTTATCAGGTTCTCCGTGCCAATGAAGCTGAATTTGAAGTTATATCTCACGAAGGAACTAATATAGTTGATATAAGGAATCGCTGCTGTCTTTGTCGTGGTTGGCAGCTTTATGGCTTGCCCTGTGCACATGCTGTGGCAGCACTTCTATCCTGCAGGCAGAATGTTCATAGATTCACAGAAAGTTGTTTCACTGTTGCAACTTATCGCAAGACATACTCACAAACCATACATCCAATTCCTGACAAATCTCTCTGGAAGGAGTTGTCTGAGGGGGATGCCAATGTTACCCAAGCTCTTGAAGTTGTGATTAACCCTCCTAAATCACTCAGACCACCTGGGCGACCAAGAAAGAAGAGAGTCCGTGCAGAAGATCGCGGGCGCGTTAAACGAGTGGTGCACTGTAGCCGTTGCAATCAAACAGGTCACTTTAGAACAACATGTGCTGCTCCCATCTAGTTATGTCTCAGCCAAAGACTTCGTGTCCTCTTTATTATTTATTTTTAGGCTTCATAGACTCATAGCTTAGAATTGCAAACAATTTATGTTATTTCTTTGATGTTAATCGGTTAATGTGAATTAATTTTTAGCAGATATTCTATATTTATATATCTTACTCCAGTTACCGGCTTAGTTCAACGTCGCATGTTAGTAACGGAATTATTTTAGTTTTTTGATTAAAGAGTATGTTTCTTGCTGGAAGGATGTTGGAAACTCGAAATGAGAGTGGAAACCCTCATTTATCACTTAGTTCATGACTTCTTTTGAAGTATTTGCTTATGCTTCATTCAATTTGTGAATTCTTGTCCGTTTTTTTTAAATGGTCATTGGTGGCAATTAGTTGTTACTTATGTCAGTATTTTATCATTCAGTGGGTTGGAACTCAAATCCTCCAACTCTTTTATCACTTAGTTCAAATCAGTTGAGTTGGCCAATCCTTATAGAATAAAATAAATACATTCAAGTTGTCTCTTGCCGATATGTGACATCAAATTCAAAAGTTGGTTTTTGATGTCTTTTTTTTACTATGTCGCCAAATTGGTGTTTAATATGGGCATAATATTGGTCCTTCTTGAACCAAACTGATGGCATTAATTATTAGTTGGTGTCATAGAGAATTAATATGATGTGAAACAAAAATATTATAGGTAAGATAGAGAATTAATATGATGTGAAAAAAAAAATGATAGGTAGCAGTTATTAATTCCTTAAAAAAAAGGTAGCAGTTATTAATTGAAAATCTCTGTATATGAGGGTACATACAATTCCACCTCATAACTGAATCAGGTTGACAACTTGAAAGAAAAAAGACATAATTGGCGAGCTTAAGATTCATCAGTCATGTGATATTCATTGTATATGTTCTGTAATGAAATACAATCTAAAGTTATAATGGAATTGTGTCCTACAACTTTGATCCCCTCATTGCATTGTAACTCCACGACCCTTTTCTACTCCCCTATTTACTTACGTCCATAAATGCAAAATTACAACAAAATTGAAACATAATAATAACTACAATAATCCCATATTATGATATATGAAGTTTGTCACTTCTTGTCATCAGTAGCTGCTTCTGATTCAGGTGTGGTGGTGTCAGCAGGAGCCATCATATTGTCAAACTTCTCAGACTTACCCAGCACAATTTCAATCTACAAAATACCAAGAAAAGTCTAGGTTTAAGAGCGTGTTTGAATGAGAAAAATCAAAATCTGAAATGCTTTAATTGAATTCTCTTCATTTTTCATCGGAAACTTACCTTTGCCTTCTGCACAAGCCGACCTTTGTTCTCATCCTTCATGCCAACTGTAGATGTCAATACTTCTGTTTCACCCCAACATTCGTTTATTGATTAGAATTGTACAACCGTCATATGAATGAGAGTTAATAGTAACAAACAAGAAAAAACCTACTCTTCTCAGTTGCAAGTCCATTGTTCTTCAAAATCTCGGCGATCGTGACAACCGTAGCTATAGCTGTACCAATTCATGTAAACATTTTTGTGAAATATATTACATATCAGTTAGAGTAAGAATATGAAACTAGGAGCAGATGAGGCAAAATGTGTGCAGCCTCATTTTCTGTTTTTCTTTTTATGCCTTATACATTACATTGTTTTAAGACATCAGAAACAAACCAATACTCACACACCATAGTAAAAATAATGTCTTGATAGTTAAGTCAATGTAGTTTTATGAGAAACAGTATCCTCTTGTACATTTTAAAACGGACAGTGTAATAATCACACCAGAAACAACTAACATTAAAATAAATAAAAGTTGATAAAGAATGTAAAATTATACAAAGTAATAATTCATGAGAAAAATCCAATTAATAATCAGTGGTGCAAATTAAAGACAAAAAGAAGGGAAATTTTAGGTTGAGAAAAAGAAGTACCCATTCCAAGAGCAGAAAGCTCAACCTCATTGTGCTGCTGAATGTATCTCTGCATCAAAGGAGAAACTATTTCAACATTATAATGTTTCACCTAGCCATTTTTTTTCTTTCAATAGCCATTAGTTGATCACAATTTGAAATCATCAAAGGAATGTAAATAAATGGCATTTAAAAATCAACAGACTGGAAAACTAACAATAAAGAAAACACACACATTCATGTAGTCGGTGCATCGGTGACCGCTGAATTTAATTTTTTGTTAAAATTCAAAATACCGTTCTTAAAATTAAGAAAGTCCAATCTTAATCTAATGATCATCGATGTAGCGACGGCATGAATCCAAGGTATCCCGATTATCAAGCGACATTACATTACCTTGGCGAGATTGACGTAAAAGAAAAGTGGTTTCTTGGTGTTGGAAACCTGAATTCTGTTCTTCTTATGGGATTCATTTGCAGTTTCAGTTACAGGTGCAGCTATGGTCGTCATTGTAATGTAATCCTCTCTGTAACTGTAACGGTAAAGTAGTTTAATGGGTCAGTGCCTTGTTTATATAAGACATTAGTCTTGGAACAAAGACCAATGACATGTTAACATGTGGTGGCTTAGGAGGGTACGTAGACATAGTAAAGTTTCATTAAACTACAAAATTAGTTTCTTAGTTAGTTAAGGTAGAATTGAAGATTGCATGGTCGTTGTTTTTTTTGAGTGGATTGCCAGAAATGTCCTTCACACTTCATTGGACCTATTCTTCTGCTCCCTTCAACGGAGATCCCATCCTTTTGAGATTGTTCAAAACTAAATAACAACCTCAACAACTAACCAACCAATATTTTTTTTCCCCATTAAGTTCAATTACCTACATGGGATTAAATAAAGTTATAATATTATGTTATGATTCGTATTTAAAGATAAATGATTTAAGGCTAAATTATACATTTTAAGTTATTTTTAGATTTTTTCTTTAAAAATAAAAGTTATTTTTGGATTTTACTTTGGCCATTTATGTTTTTGTATTTCATTTTGATCCCTTAATTTATAAATATTAGATACTTTAGTTGTTTACGTTAGTTTTCTTTGAATCCAACAGATGTTTTTTATGTGATATGTTTTGTTAATTTAGGAGTGTTTGCATTATCTACCCTTTTTTTAACGTTCACTTTTTCATTGGATGAAATTCACACGAGTTTCACGGGTTCCACATAAGTTAAGACCCCACTACTAGTACATACTAAGTAGATTCATGTCTCATTTCTTTCCACACGTGCTGAAGTTGAAGGATCTTGAACCAAATAAAATAGAGCTTTGGTGGAAGGAAGCGTGGAACCACACGAAATGAGCCTACACGGACTTTTTGTTGAGTTGTCATATTCTATGTAACAATCCTATATAACAAAGCATATTGAGGATCATTAGCAAGACCAACTTTCATTTTAATTAAGAACACAACAATTGATCAAAAGTTCAAAAGTAAAACAAATAATTGCTGTATGTGAACGATTAGTATGCATTAACACTGTTACGAGACAATTGTAACCAATTTTATAACTACCAACTCAGATTATAAATAAAGCTAAATGTCCCGGTGTTCCAGGGATATTAGTTAAATAACTAAAATAGTAAATTTTTATAAAATAGTGTAATTATTAACTTTATCAAAAATAAAAACTTATATTTTTAAGATAAATTTTTTATTTATAGATTCTTTAAACAATGTTTCAGAGGCACATATTAGTAAAACCCTTAAATAATTTATTTAAGGTTTTGACATATTATAAAAATAAAGGAAATGCCAACAAATGCTTTTAGAGCACTTGATAAGAAGTTTAAAGTAAAAATTTATCTTAAGATTTATGTATTCAAGACATTAAAATATTAAAAAACAACTTTTTCTACATAAAAATTATTTTCATTTTTAAATCTTTAACAAATGCACACTATAAAAATAAACATAAGAAAGTATGTCCAAAATAGTGCTGAGAAGTGTTGTTCACACTTTACTCAAGGTTAGAAAACACTAGTAATTTACCAATATAACCTCATCAACAGTTAACTGCTGATGGATTTTAACCGACGACAGTTAACTGCTGATGCACATTTAAGTTTTTTTCTGGTGTGTTTCAACCTTGTTTGAAGTGTGAACAACAATTTTCTACATCTTATTGAGTTCATCTTGTAAGATAAAGCCAATAGTCCAATATGGATTGGATTTCTTTCGGAAAAAACGGCAAATATGGATTGGGTATACACCGAATAAAAACAAAATGCAAGCAAACATTTTGTTAATAGTTTAAGAAAAAAATTGAATATATTGAAAAACAACTACTACTAGATAATTTTTGTTTTATTTTTAAAACCAATATGTGTTTAAGTACACTAGATCATTCCCTTAAAATAAATTACACTAGCTCATTAGTATTTTTTTCTTCTTCTTTTACTTCTAGCATCTAATTATGTTTGTTTGTTTGATGATAAATTGTTTGCTTCTATCTTAAGTGGTTAGAAAGTATGAGTTTAATGTTGGATGCATAAGAGAGATGATTCATACTTTAAGCTTATTTAAGAGTTTGGAGGGGTGGGAAGATAAGAGTTTTGGAGGGAGGGAAAGAAATGAAAAAATATAGAAAATTTCCACTTTATTTGAGAGAGTAATTTTCTAAAGAATGGTAAAATAAATGTTTATCATTAATATATTTTTAATTTTAAGAGTATTAAAACCACATGTAAAAGATTTAAAAAAATTATCTAATCAAAATTTTTCTCTGATATTTTTTTTTTAGTTCTTCAAATTAGGAGGATTTTGTATTATGAAGAAAAATGAACCTCCCCCTTACAAAACTCTTTATTCCTTTAACTTCCTCATTCCCCTTTGCCACAACCCTCCCCTCCCCTCACCCCTAAACATCCAAACAAACTTTAAGATTTTGGGTAGAGATGTGGCGTCTTTTTCTCCTATAGTCTTGAAACATTTGCTAGTTGTTGCTCTTGACGTTTTCCTGTACTCTTGAAAAAGTGGTACTAGAGACCTGATTCGGATTAGTGGAGGAGCAGAAGTGGAATCTAGTGTTTACATCAAACATGGGAAGTGAGAGACTCACATTTAAAGGGGAGATTGTTCGGTTCATGTAGCACCCTGACTTTTTTTGGAACATTTTATGAGTTAGTAAGAAGTATGTTGACCATATGTGTTAAGATGTAACCCATTTTAAGTCATTGGTAATTAGTCGTAGTGAGTTTGGAATTAGTATGGGTATCCTTATTCGGAGTAAATACCACTTTTATCAGCCCTCATGTGTGCGAGCGAGCCTAGTGGAAATTTTTAAAAACCTAGGTAAGTTCGCATATGCGAGCAAAAAGCTCCACATGGACAAAATTGGGAGAATCAAAATGTCAAAAAAATTTTTGAAATAGTTTGCACAAGCACAAAAGCATAGAAAATGGTGGGTTTTCAATAATCTTGCACACACAATCCTTTTTGGTTCATACATGCCGGAGTAGAGTGTGGTAAATGTTGTGTTCATGATATTTGTGTGCACGAAGGAAATGGTCCTCAATACAAAGAAAACGAGTATGCGCTTTTGTAGAGAGTTTCATCAGATTTTCTTCCACTTTCTCCATCTTTAGTTACACAAGGCACTATTTTCCTCAATCAATTATTGGGACTAGTGTTGTATAGTAGAATAAAAATAAGAACATGAATATAGTGTGTCGAGGTAGTTCACAGGAAAGACATGAGTCAATAAACACGCTTAAATACCAAGTCTTTCGTAGCTAGAACTTTCCTAGACATGCACAACAACACTGACATATTTTATTTCTAGCACACGAATATTTCTTTTATGGTGTGGAAGATCAAATAGTATTGCAACCACATAGCATACTAAAAACTTTTTCTTGCATATATAACCATTATTGAGAGCTCTGATACCGCCGTTGGAAAATGTCTGCACAATTTCCTCCCTTGAGAACTCAAAATTCGCACTAAGCGGAAACAAAAATAAAGAGAATAGAGCAGGAAAATCACACGAAGAATTTTGACGTGAAAACCCTTATCAATATGGAAGGAAAAAACCATGGGACCTAGTCCAATAAAATATTTCCACTATAGAAAAATCGGATTGCAAGCTCTCTTGATACAAGAAAATATCATATCATTCAATCTCACCTGACTGAGATGGTATACAATATCTCTCAACTTTCACCAAACTACGTAAGAGAGGTGATTGATATTCTCTTTAAAAAAAAAGAGGTGATAGATATTCAAATATAATAATAGTTTATTTTTGTACAATTTAATTGTAACATGGTATAAACTTATTTGTTTGATAGATTAATTATAGGAACATATATATTTGTAGTAATCATCAAAACAATAATACATTTGTAGTATGATTGTTTCAGTTGTATGATTCCGCATCTCTTAATTTCAGTTGAGTGATGGAGACTATCGATCGGTTGGGGCATCAAAGTGTGGTGGGACACTAGTTGATGAAACTTGACAAAGTGTGCAATCAAATTTGCATGTTGTCTCCATCTTTAGAATTGGCTTTTCTTATAATTATCATTCATCGTTTAATTAGCTTCCATGTCTCTTCCTAGTGTGTGATTTAATAAAGTATTAATATATGCATACCTACAACACATGGAGTATAACATATGCATCTATATATGCATGATACAACCAAACTTCAAAAGGACAAATTTGAAGAATGAGTAGTCATGGGACCATATAATACCGTCGGTGCAAATGCAATTAAAGGATAAAACTGAAAAGGTGAGTAAGCAACGACTGAAACCGGTCCCTCGTCTGTCGATGCCGTAGTAATAGACTAGATGAATATGACAAATGCTAATTTGTGTTCATAAGGACACATGTTAATGATTTCATTATTAAAATATATGTTTTAAAGATCGTGTATTTAACTTTTTAAAAGTCAAAATATTATGTTTTTCATTACAAAATCGTTTAATTAACATGTGTTTTTAAGACACAAGATAGCAACGCTCGATCAATCACCACCACTGATTAAAACACAAGACACTGCACGCATGCACAATTCAATCCCTATCTGCTAGCTAGCTTAGCTCTAATTAATTAGTACCACTTTCGAGGATGGAAATGTATAACTAATTTTAGGACATGCTCTTTCTATCCTTATTTATAGGACTATTACAAAAAATATTTGTCTTTAAATATAAGACTCACTACAAATTATTAGATGTATTTATCATTCTTTGTACTAGTATATCCTTTATTAATACTATCAATTTATTTTGAAATATGAAAATAACATTGAACGCATTTATAAACAAAGGGTAATTTAATAATAGTCATCGACAACTTTTGTTAATACTCATGTTTTTGTTAAGTGTTCTTATAAAAAGGGAAAGGGGAGTATTAAGTGTTTAGTTGTAATTTTTTGCAACAAAAAAAAGTGTTCAATACGTAATGATACATATACACTTATTTTTTTAAGGACAAAACTTAGGTGCATTTTTTAAATGTTTTTTGTGTGGTTCTTCATATAAAATATTTATAATTACCAATGATTTCTCAAAGTTTATTATAAGCATAAAATATGAATTTTATGTGAAGAAACACACAAAAAAACAAAAAATGCACCTTAGTTTTGTCATTTTTTAACATTTGCACGACCCTTCTTAATCATGTGTAAAAATGTGATTAATTCAATTTAGTAGATTATTAATTCAATTTACGATTATAGTTTTTGTTAATCCATTTGTGTGAATTAACCGCCATTTTTAACTTGAGTTGAACTAATTATCTACTTAACTAAATTAACCATATTTTTCGAGGTGATTATCCAGACAATGTGAACACTTAAAAAAGTGGATGTGCATGATTTTTTTTTATAAGTGTTACATTTGTAAATAAAATTGAGTAATCATTTGTAATTTTCTTGAACACATTGTTTTACAAATTATTACTTTCAATTTTGGAACTTTATAAAATCTTTGATTTTCTTTTTTAAAAGGAAACATATCTTTAATTTATTTTTGGATAAAATATGTTTTTGGTCCCATATAAATATATAAACTTTTCGTTTTTGTCAACCAAATTTTTTTATGTGTTTTTAGTTATTTATGTTTTTGACACTTAAAAAAATCATATTTAATCCATATTTTGTCAATAAAAATTATTATTTTTTTGGCAGATATTCTAATAATGTTATAAACATTGTTGGAAATTTTCATTCAAAATTATGAAGGCAACATATGAATTGACTTAAAAATAAGGATCAAAATTGACGATGAATTTTTTTTTTGAGAGACTAAAAATTGAAGAATTTTTTTAAAAAGACTAAAACCAAAATTTGATATATTTATAGGATAAAAAATATATTTAACCATTTATTTTTTAAAGCCTAATCATCAGAATTTGAAACTCACTGTGAGATCTCTAAGGGTATATGAATAAAAAATCCTTTAATATTTAAAAACTTAATGTCATGTTGTTTTAACTTTTAAGTATTCAAATAAAATAAAATAAAAATATTTTCATAAAAAAAAAAAGTTTATCCTTATATTGATTTGAATCAACATCTATACATTGATTTGAATCAACATCCGACCTCCGACGGATACAAAAATAATTAAAGCATTATCCGTGGGATTAATGATTTGAATCAACCTTTCCAAAAAGAAAAAGAAAATTGCTAACAAATTTCTTTAACACTTATTAAAGAGCCAAATATTGTAAAACTAATTTAAGTTTTTCTTTAAGGGAGTTAATTTTTTTTTTGAGAGCTTAAGAGAGTTAATTTGAAACAAAGCCTAAAGGAAAATGTGTTCCTAATTATATGTTCTTTTCAAATTTTAATATTATACTCTTTATTTTAGCAAACTATGCTTCTTCTTTTTTGTTAATAATATCATTTTGTATTAGTTGACTTGCGACTGCATAGATTATTTTTTCAAGGTAGCAAACTATCTCTTTTTGGATTTGTTGCAACATTAACTATTCCTTCTTTCTGGATAAAACGAATATTAATTATATCTTTCCAATATACACATTTGTTTAATGTTATGCACGTTTCTTTAAAAATCATGAAATGTTTGTAAAAAAAAAATGAAATAATTTATTGTGTTAGTTTTTATGAAGAAATGATATTTGTATAAAATACCCATATTGATAAACGAGATAGTTGACTATCATATTATATTAGCATTATAAAATGAATTTTTTTGATGCAGCATTATAAAATGATGATAACTAACATGAGATAAGTAAATAATATAAATGTGATATTGAATATGTAAAGAATGAATTCTTCAAAAACTTGGTAACTAACAATCCATTATAAAAAGATAGAGGAGGTCCCAGAAGAAAGGGAAGTCAAGTAAAAGGAACCATCCTATGGCCTGTAATTCCCCACACCGACTCATTTAGGAGTTATCTTCGATTCTTCTCTTCCTAGTCTAAACTAGTTTAAATTGTCGTGTGCGTATCACACAACAATAAATAAGGCAATTATAGTTTAGAAGTCCTAACTCAACTAATAAATGCCGAAATTGTAAGGCTGGACGTTGTGACCTGGATTCGAATCCGGAACCTCACAGTTGTTTGTGAGTTTAATTTCAATTGATTACCACTTCATGTAAGACAAAATAAATAAATAAATAAACCAATAATAATTAGTCCTTTTGCAAAAGAAAAATCCAATAATAGTTAGCCATGTTGTATAGCAAAATAAATAATTAGGGAGGCCAATACCACTAGAAACAAAGGGTGGTCCATATCTTTTCTGGTCTGCAGTCTATACAAAGTCTTGAATGCATGGATAATTGGGAAATTTCATAGTAAGAACAAAAAGTAGGTCTTGCTTGTTTTTTAAGAAAAAGCTCCGAGATTTGTATGTGGTGAAGACTTTGAATCTAGAAGTGTGATGTTCTTTATGTCTCACGTACCCGACTTTCCGTTTTTTTTATTGCGTTAATATTTGAAAATTCTGAACGTTGTTTTTTCATGAAATTTTGATTTTGATTAAAACTAAAAATATAAATGTTTGTTGCATTTTAGTGACATCAACAACAATCTTTATTGCAGAAAAAGTTGTTTAAAAGTATAATTGCAATAATTAAAAAGTAAGTATAAATATACTCATCTAGTTTGTTACATTTTTAAATGATAAAGGAAAAAATCCAGACACACACGCGCGCGCGCGCACACAGAGATATTCATATCGTGTTTGTTACAATTTTTTTAATATTTAAATTTATCTTTATCTATTATTTTTTTGAGGGAAAAAGACGAAAAATTTATCCTTATCTATTTGTTACATGTGTTATTCGTATTGAAAATTAAGGGCATTTTTGAAGAAAAACAAGTCAGTCCAAGAGAGCTGAAAGAGGTTGTTTTCTTTATATATAGTTTTGGTGACATGATTGTTTTGATTCTCCGATGTTTCCGGGTCTGTTGAGATCTGCAGGTTTCAAGTCGTCTTGTTCGTCTACACACTGGTATTTGGTGCTCGAAAGAGCTTTTATGCTTGCTGCTTAGTTCAGGGAGCTGTTGGCACTTGGATTTTGTTACCGTGTTGACGGTCGATCCCCTTTTTAAACCCTAGCTGTTATTGACATAGGTTTACTTCTCATATTTTTTGTAACCTGGTTTCGCGCCCATACGCAGGTTCGCTGGGTTGCGCCCGTGATTAGTAGATTTTTGTTATGACTGATTAAGGTTGATCCACTAGGTCTGTTTTATATCGATGTATCCCTTTTTAGGTTGTACCTGGGTCAGGTTTTATGTCCCCCCAGTCTTTGTATCTCTCTTTTTATTTATTATATTTTCCTTTTGACTAAAAAAAAGTATAAATGTTCGAATTTTTAGATGTCAACAATTTGTATGTTGGATCAGTTCATATGATTTTGTTATGACTTTAGTTGGACTCCGCTTGTGGATGATGGAATTGGTCTTTTAGATTAGCCAGTCGTTAATCCGGATTTCAAGTTAAAAAAAGTGATTCACAGTAGTTACCATTTTTGACACTCCGTGTGAAAGAAACATTTTACACACCTAAGCGATTACATAGTTATCCTCAAAAGTCTCGATTAGGGATGAAAATAGACTTGATCAGACCAGATATTGCAAGGCCTAAGTCTGGTCTGTCAAAAAATTAAGGCCTAAACTTGATTTGTGGCCTATCATATGCTTATTTTTTAGGCTTTAGTCTGACCATTCAAAAGCCATATGTGGACTATTAGCTTGTTTAAATAGTCTAATGAAGTAATAGACCGATGAGATTAAACTCCTTTTTTATATTTAACATGACATTTTAGAGAATTTAACTATTTATGATATCATATTTCAATTTTAGATTATAATAATACATTTAAATATAAAAAAAAAATGTAAGGTAGACTTATAAACTTTTATAATTAAGCATATTTACTTAAGTAAACTAACCTTACAGGTTTAAAATGCTTTTTATGGCATACAACCTAACACTTTTATCTAAATAGGCTTCAAAAAAGCATTAACAAAAATATTTAGTCCAACCTGACTTTGGGTAGGATAGGTTGTAGGGCTTATAGACCGATCTGGCCTATTCCTACCCCTAGTCTCGAATGAGACTGATCTCCATCTCAATTCTTAGGTCATATCTTGAAACTATGGTCATTTCTAAAAACATGAATGTAAGAATTGAATCATAGTCTTCACTTTAATCAAATGAGTTACCCATGCATTCTCATGTCATACTAGGGCTAGCCCAAGCTAGTTCTTTAGACCTTAAAATTTTGGGAAAAAACACTTCAAAAAAGTTAAATTTGGCCATAAATATATAATATGCATGCTTAGTTACATGTGTTTCTTAAAAAAAAATAGTTACACGTGTTTTTCCTAAAAAAAATTGGTTACATTCTCTGAGTTGTTAAAGATGAAGGCCACATTAAACTCCTTCTTCTTATATTTTCATAAAGCCATATGTAATTTTTATTTAGTTTACAAGGTCTCTAAAATAGAAGTTGTTTTAGGCTTCAAAACATGTTGGCATCCGCTAAAAATGGTTTAACAGTTTATTCATTCAATTTTGTTTTCAAATATAATGCATATAATTGTTGATGGAAGCTAAATTTGGCTCAGTGATGTTTTGAAAATACTCTCTTCGTTTCAATTTATATGACTTTGTTGACTATTGCACATATGTGAATGTGTATTTTTAATCCTTAATATCTTCAATTATGTATTAGTAAAAAATTTTAAAAATTGATGTTTAAAAATATTCGTCGAGAGAAATCCAACATCTTATATGTTACCATTTATCTTTATATAATTGTAAAAAAATATGATCAAAGTATGTTATATGAATGATGCACATAATCAAACTAGGTCATTTATTTTTGGACAAAGAGAGTAGTGTTTATTTTCAATACATACAAAATGCAAGTATAAACTATCACAACAAGTAACAAAGAGTAAGTAGAGCATCGATACCATGAGGATTGGAGTTGATAAATTCTAAGTATTTTTAAATATGAAGTTTAGTTATTTAAGATTCAAAATGACAAATAACAAAGATAAGATTTTAAGATTCTACGGTACTAAAATAAAACTTATGAATAAGATATAAAAACTTATTTATTTGCATAAATTATTTTGCATAAACTTAAAAATAAGTCAATTGAATATTCACAAATCACATCATTGTTGTCCCCGTTAACTTAACTCAATTGATAAATACAATGCATAATATATGCAAGGTTTGAGTTCGATTCCTCGAAAGCAAAAAAAAATAAAAATACACGCACCACTGTCAATAAAAGTGAGGCCGAAGCTTTCATGACAAAATCTGGTTGGTAATGGTTTTGAACTAAATTGTATGCCAAAACTATGTGGCCATGAATGATGTAAAAGCCATAGAAATATAGGTGATAAATTATTTTGATCAATTAATTTAAGCCAGTACAAGAGGTTACCCATAATAGATAACATTCTCTATACCATCCTGTTGTTTAAAGTTTTTTGAACCTTCGTATTAAATAGAACAATTACAAACATATGTATACTATTATTAAACTAACTAACATATTAGCAGGTAAGGATTCCCCTCATAACCGCCAAGAACTACCTTTTTTAAGGCACCCTTCTCTACTTACAAGTACATAAATACTTTATTTGGTTCACAATTAATATGATCAATAATTGATAGTTAATTTATTATTTATCAATAGTACTTTAATACCTAAACTCGATAGAAATATTAATTGAGGAATTTGAAATGGATAAGAATGAGATTTTATTTTATTTTTTGTTGAAAAGAATAAGAATGAGATATATTTACCTCCTTTGCACTTTCAAAATTCAAAAGGAGAAGGGTGCTTTAGAAGAAGATGAGAAAAAGGGAGAAAAAGTGTACCTGCCATTTGAAACAAGTTATAATGAAAAAGGTAGGTGTTCCTGCTTTGCCAATCGAGCCACTCCAGATTCAAAAATTAAACTTACCTTGCACAACAAATTGTTCATACTTAATAATACTCTCCTATGCCTCAAATAATTATTAGAGACTAGTTGACATTTTTTTTGAAAGGTAGAGACTAATTGACATGTTGAAAGTATAAACAAAATTAAATCGCCAAAAATCAAAATCAATCATGCATAACATTTTTTTTCAAGGAATCATATGCATAACATTAAAAGTGGTTATAATTAAAATCAAATGTTTTTTTTCTTCATAATTTGATGGCTAAGATTGATTTTATTTATTTTTTGAGTGACAAATATTACTATAGATTGATAACGTAAAATTGTTCACGGTGATGATGCATATATGAATTTAATTTTGAAATGATCTTAATTTTCTTTTTCTTTTTATCATTAAAAACTCAGCTCTAACCACAAATTGGTTTTTAATTATAGAAAGGGTTGTTACATTTTTTCTTCTTCAAAGCTTTTATAATTAAATAATTTAATTGGGCATATCAGTTTATTTTCTTAAAACTAAATTTTATATAATTTTATGAATAATTTTAAATAATCAAAATAATGCAACTGTTTGTATTTGAGGGGCAAATTGGCATCAAATTCCACGAGACACCAAATTGTGTATGTGAATGTGTGGTCATGTCATCTACTATTTGAAATCAAGAGTCAATTAGTTTACCCAATTTTTTTAACATCTTGTATTTGCTACTAGTATAATCAAGTTAACTAAGGTACAAAAAAATCTAGTAGTACATCAAAATCAACATTTTTTGAAAAAGCAACACTTGGCTTGGAAATCTTAAAATGTTAGCATCTGAATTCATTATAATCTGGGAAATAATTTTCATCATTTACGAATTCAGTAGAAAATAAAAGGGAGTGTATTTTTCATTAATTGATGATACACCTAACATTAATTAAAAAGTATGTTTTCAGGATGTTACCTTTTATCATAAGAATGAAGCTTGCGGTTTGTGATTAGAATGAGATGATTATCAGACATATACATAATAAGAACTTTATGTCAATAAGGTAATTGCATGTATTCATGAAATGAAGGTTAATTCACACTCTACCTAAAATGTCACTTTTTTCATATTAATGTTGCATTCTCTTTTTTTCCTTTTATTGTAAACAAAATCACATTAAGCAGTGTGTCACACAAATTTATCAAGCAACCTTGTCAGAGAGGGAGAGATGGAAAATTCATGAGTTACATAAATATTACATTTACTTTGTCACATGATTTAGCAATATTGTTGTTCTTATAGGTAGCCTCTAGAGCCTATAGGGACAAATATATTGGGTGAACATTGTTGTACTTGTAGTGGTTGCATCCTTCTCAATTAGTAGTAATTTGCTGTTTAAACTTTAATTATGTTGGTCAAATGAAAGAAATTGAAAAGGATTTGATTTGCTTTTATCGTTCCCACCAGCTAGAATATTGTTAGACCTTCTTAATCCTGATTAATTACGATGAATAGAATGGGAGATTGCTCCTTAAACCTGTCCCTGATTATGACTTTTAATCATTATAATCGTACTAACAAAATTGTCGCTTTACTTTGAAGAAAGAAGTATATTACCCAAATAAAAGGCATTTCATGATTCCGTTCTACTTTGTTTTTAAATTTGGAGCATAGTAAAATGATATTTCATCTAGAGCAATGTTATTTGAACATCCAAAAAGCAACAACTATTTGACAACTAGTATAAAAATACACAATTTATAACTAATAATAAGAGAGAAATAAGTAATTAAAAAATGAAATAGTATTTATACGGTATAAAAACATGGTGTTGGACAACTAAAAGGCTGTCAAGATAAAATTTCTTTTTCATCTATTGCATTTTTTTTAAAGAATTTCATCTATTGCATGTTTAGTGTCACATTTGAAATATTTATTTGTAATTTGTGTATCAATAAAATATTATATTGTTTTACTTGTATACCTTAATTTATTACTCGACTATTCTACTGATCATCGTTAATAAAAGTGTTTTGTCAATTGATATATGATATCTCCATCTCACGATGCCTAAAAAAATAAAATGGTATTTTAGATAGCTTGTATTCGACATAAAAAAAAAATTGTCGCATAGTTTAGGATGAGACAAAAAATGTCACTCTAGGATTTACCTATGTTATTCAACCTTGATTTAACATGTGTTGTTCTACGTTTTTTAGTTCATCTGTGTTGTTATCCTCTTCATTGTTCTAATTTTGATCAAGACAAATTAATATTTCTTCAAGTTGTTTTTGCAAGTTAATAAAAAATGTGATGATGTCCGTGATGCTTCTTCAGATTTTAGCTAATTTAGCGTAATTAATCTAAACAAAAGTATTACTACTACAATGCTCATTTTTTTTAAGATACCAATATTGTGTTCATGTTCTTGCATATAATGCATTATCTCATGCTTCTCGAATATTTTTTATGTAATTTTTATTATCAAAATGTCTTATGTTTGCTTGCGTCAAAAGAAAACATCGTAAGGATGTAGTTCATGTAAACAAAAATACTTATTTAAAAACACCAAACATATATTAAATAAAATCTTTTTAATAACTTAATTTAAACGTTGTTTACCAATTAGGCTATGACTTACACATAAAAATTATCATAAGCTATCAACATATTTTTAGCAAATATTGGTCTCAAATATTAAAAACTATTTTGCTAAATTTAGACATATCTATAAGACCAAAATCTCCCACCTTATCTGTCCAATATCCTTATCATACGTGTCATCTCTTTCTACCTATCTCAATCAATTTCCATATTTACATTTCACTATTGTGAACACTTAACAAACATTTATATGTGACTTTAACATCACACTGTCATTTAACACCGTTAAATCTTTAAGTCTTTTCACCAACATGTTTGGGTGAAAAAACAACGTCGTTAGTTGGAAAAAAAACCAGACAACAGATCTATAAATAACGTTAAAATAAACAAAGGAAGAAACATAAAAAAAAAGAAACAAGGTTTATTTTTGTTGGTTGATAAAGCAAAAGAAAGAATAATATAGTTGACACTTAGACATAAATTTTGGACTTTGTTTGTATTTGGAACCCACTCACACCTACACAACACAAAATAAAACAAAACAGAGAAACAACATAGTTAGAAGAAGAAGAAGAGAGATCTAGCTTCAACTGTTTCAAAATCAAATTTTTCACACATTCTTAGCTGATTCAGGTGATTTTCTTAGCTATACGAGTCTTTTACTTTACAAAAATGGGGTTATGCTAATTGGGTCAAAAGTTGAATTTGATTTTCTGTTCAAAGTTATTAGCTTTTCTTATTTTTCTTCATTTGTTTATTAATTTTCTTAATTTGTTATGTTTGTGTTAAAAAGGTTTTAGTTTTGAGCTTTTCCTTGTTGCTTATGTTTCTTTAGTTTAATTAAATGTGTAAATGGTGAATTGCTTTGTTTTTATGTGTTCTTAGGATTTGAGCTTCAATTTTTGTTCTTCCAACCAAAGGGTAGCTTTTTCTTCATTTAGTTTTTTTTTTATTTTTTTTATGATTTTTTACTGAATTATTTTGTATGTTATGATAGTTTTTTTATTTTGTCGTTCTAAAAATGGTAATATCAAATAGCTCATGAATTATTTGAAGGATTTTGTTTTTCTGAGTGGTTGTTAAATTTACCATAATCCCAAGTAATCATATTAATTAATTTGAGTTACATTTTCTTATTGAACCTGGTGGTCTCATCTCATGGATCTGTTTAAAGCTTAACTGTAAGAAGCAATTTCTGTTTAGTTTTTACCATTTTTTTATGTATGTTTTTTTTTACCGTGTTCTCTTTTGATGAATTAGTCTTTTTTTACTCATTCTGTAATGAACTATATCATGCAGTGTCATGGGGAGACAAGTTACAGAAATGCAACTTGAGGATCAGAAACCAAATGGTGTAACAATAGCTTTGAATGAAAGTCCTAATGATAACGGACACGTTACTTCTAAAATTGCAGCGGTTAAGCTTGAAGCAGAGGATCATGAGGTAAAGGAATGTACTGAAGTCAATGTGTTTGTTGAGAAATGTCACGAGACGGAGGATGCTTTGGCTGCCAAAACAACAAACTGTATGAACGACTTGCATGAAGATGAGAGTGAGAAACATGAAGTGCAGAAAAAGTCGGGTGGTGACAAAGAGTTAAGCTCAACACAATCATTTGATACTACTGAAGCTGTTCTGGCTGGTCTGAACTTGTCGCCAAACGCTAACAACATGCACTCACCTTACTCATCAAAGAATTCTCTGGTAATTGATGGTCTTGCTTGATGTCATATCATCATATTGTGAAATTGAAGTTTAATTTATTTTTTTAATGCAAGTATTCTTACAATTGAGCCAAAGATGCATAATGGAATGACCAAGGATAGATTACACATGAAAGTCGTTAATATGTATACTATTGCAAACAACTACAGTAAAGAGTTTTGTTTGTAAAAGTTGCTAATTTGTTGATATTTTGTGGTAATTGATTTACCTATTTATTGCTTGTATAATTTGTTAATATTTGTTTGTGCAACTGATATGCATAATTTTTTTCATTTATTTTCAGCCAAAGACACCTTTTTCATCAACTAAGACCTTGCATCATGATAACAAGAAGAACTATGATGATGAAGATAATTGGTCGGTTGCTTCCTCGTATCCTTTAAATTTGAACTTGTTGATGATATGCTATAAGAATCTCTGCCGAAGTGATGCTTCTAAAGTTATTCTTTTATGAATTTCAATGATAAAAGTGATTCTTCTAAATTTCATAAGACAACCGTTACTTTGTATCATTTTTTCTTTAACCACATGTATTAGTGCTATGTCAATGCGCACTGCGAGATCCAAGGTAACTCAGGGTTCAGCCCCTACATTTAGAAGCTCCGAACGTGCAGCAAAACGAAGAGAGGTACAGATTTTCTGATAGTTATTCACTTGTGGTGCATGTTAAACAAGATTATATTCCACATTAACATTATCATTTGAATTTACCCTTGCAGTTTTATCTCAAGTTAGAGGAGAAAAATCGAGCTCTTTTAGAAGAAAAAAGCCAGTATGAGGCAAGACTGAAGGTATATTGATCTTTCTTACAGGAAACATCTAACCCCTTATGCCAAACCCTATGCTTTTATTCCATGTGCATGAGTGAATTGTTTTATGTTTCTCCTGTCATATAAAAGTTGATTAAAGAACTTATTTATGATTATTTATTTAATAATAACCCTTATAGGAAGAGCAAGAAGCAGCCATCAAGCAGATGAGAAAGAACTTGGTGATTAAAGCAAAGCCGGTACCAAATTTCTACTATGAGGCGCCTCCGCCTAAGGCTGAACTCAAGAAGGTATGTGTCTATTCTTGATCTCGGGTTGCAAAACCAAAAGAGTATTTGCCAAAATAGATAACAAAATTGCATTAGCTGTCACATACAACATCATTTTTGGTCTCTCCATATCAAAGAGAGACATCAGTCTTGTGCTGGGCCTGTTTACTTACCGTGTTTTCTGTTTTCATTTTCACTTTCAATAATAAACATAAGAGAATATATATCCAATAGATTTTCATTGTTCCTAAAAATGCATTCTTTCTAGCTTGTCTTTCATCTCTTCTCCATCACAAATGTTCAATGTGTGAGTCTTCCATCTCTTTGTTACCTATTTAAAATGAATATAAATATAAAAAAAAAAAAATCAGAAAGTAAACGGGGTCTTATTTATTTGGTTTTCTTTTATGGCAGCTGCCGCTAACACGCCCGAAGTCACCAAAACTGAATCTGAATCGGAGAAGGACCTTTGGTGATGCTGTGAACTCACAATCTCGTGAAGTTTGTAACCGAGCACGTCACAGCACTGGTTGTAGCCACATCAAAGGTGGCTCTAATACTAATGACCCTCTCACTCAGAAAATTAAGGACCAGGTCATTCGGCGCAATAGCAACGGCGCTTACAAAACCAAAGAACGACCAAAAGTGGATGCCGAGACTAAAACAGGTCCTCCAAACATCATCCAGCACCCAAATGCAGACATATCAGTCCGATCATAACTCAGGAAAAGACGCTAATTTATTTTTCATATGGACTTGACTTCTCTGATTTGTGTTAATTTGCACGGTGTATATGGTTTTGTAAGTTATGTTGATGCGGGTCATGTTTTATATAATCAATAGTTACTAATGTAGTATGTATGATATGTGATGCTGTTCCCCCAAACTAGGCCCGCCGGATTTCGTAAAGTTATATGATGAAATATATATTTCTTTATGTTGACATAGGATTAGGTTGTCATATGGTTTTTTCTGAGTGTTAAATGTTGTTTTTAATGGGGGAACATACCATGTAATGTACCTTTTTGTTCCAGAATTGAGTTTGCATTTGTGTATTTTGATCATATATACTCTTCCTAGTTTACTATTTAGTATGGTATTAGTATTGTCCTGTCATGTATATGACAGAAAAATGTTGGCTTTCCTCTAAAACAAAATCCAACTGGGAGACATGTTTATATGAAATTATAGACAGGAGGTATGTGTAAAGCCTAACCTCGTTAATATAGTTGGCATAGTAGTTGATTTTCTTTTCACCTCCCATGTTATGATAAGTTGATTCTATTCAGAAAAGTTTGTTAGTTTGATGTGTTTCATTATTGGAATACTTCAACTGATCTTATACAGAACCATGCTTTTGCACACCAAACTAATCAATCACTCATTACATTGCCTAATGCCTTGTATTAGAGCTAGTATTGGAAAAAGAAAATAATTTGACTTCTAAGGTACTAGCAATACCATAAGATCCTGAGAAGTTAGATTCACTCACCAAGATGATTCTGAAACAAACCTTCAAAACCTGCATTTCTCGAGTTTCCAAGAGCAACAAACCAAACTACATCATTACCAGATTTCCAGATGAACAAATTTGTGATAAAAGAGTATTATAAATTATACAGATAGAGAGCATTCAAAACTTTTGTGAAAAGATGAAAATGAAATAAGTTTTTCTTGATATGAAAATATTGATTAGCCACATCACATACAAAGTCATAAGAAATATTTGCTAGCCGAAATCACAACGAAGGCAAAGGGAATGTTGAACAATTTATGCTTATTATTGTTATGGATAAAATAAAATAAGACAATCGAATATCAAAAGATTAAACATTTAAAATGAAAATATAATTTTTTTTATGTTAATTAAGATAACAAACTTTTTGTTACAAGTGAGAATTGATAAGATAACAAGACACTAGTGCTTCAATGAGATAGTAAGGATTTTTTAGTTTAACCATAAATTACACAATCTTAATTTTTAAGAGAGACTGTTTTTTATCCATTACAGTCATATCCAACTCAAATAATTAATTTCTACAAAACTAAGTAAATTTATCAATAATTAAAACCGTAAATATACATTTTTTATAGCACATCGGAATTGCATGAGGTGACTGATTATTCTTTAATGAATCTCTCTACTTGGACTAACATATTTTCTAAGTTGATCCGGTCAAAAGAAATGTTGAATTTAACCTTTCGTTTTATTTTTTTGGTTCATATCCAAAAATCCGAACAAAAAAAAAAAGACCAAGAATATAATCAATGTGGATTCCTACCGGAAACAAAAAAATCAAATTTACTCAGAAGAATTGAAGCATAGTTCAAAACAATAATCAAATTTGCAAATTATAGCTTAATTAATTACGAATTAATTTTAAAATCATCACGTTGCAAATCAATTAAAATATCTGATTTGCCCAGTAGTTATCGTGCACGTAACAGGTTACGCCATGTATCTTAAGCAATAAGCACTTATTCCTTTCACATTCCCAAAATACTTAAAACAATGGTTTCTTTAATTTCGATTTAGCACGTAACATTTGCTTCTTAACAAAGTAAAGTTCAACATTAAACCAGAAAATACGAATCTATGGACGGTTTCATAAAACTAATGCAGAAAACTTGATTCATTAGGATTTGTAGAGATAATACAAGAACATTAGATATGTTCCTATCAAAGAATTTACAGCAACAACCTCCTAATAATATTATATTATAATAATAAAAACCAACTCTGATAATCATCATAATAATAAACCCTCAAATTTCACACATCACTAAAAATCCCCAAATTAAACCCTAATTTTTTTTTTCACTTCTTAGCTTTTTTCACCGGAGTCTTAACACTCTTCGGCTTCTTCGCAACCACCTTCTTCGCCGCTTTCTTCACCGGCGTAGCCTTAACACTCTTCGCTTTCGGCTTCAAAACAGCCTTAGGCTTCGCCGCTGCTTTTGGCTTTGCGGCAGCTTTCGGCTTCACAGCAGCTTTAGCCTTCGGCTTAGTTGCAGCCTTAGCGGCTGGCTTGGTAACAGCCTTAGCCTTCTTAGCAGGAGCAGTAGTGGCCTTCACCGGAGCAGTTTTTGCCACCGCCGGAGCGATTTTGAAGGAGTTTTTCACCTTCACGAGCTTGCCAGAAGCCACAGATTTCTTCAGATGAAGAAGAATGAGTTTGCGGAATGTTGGAGATAAATCCTTATGCCTCTCTTCGATGAATTTTGTTATCGCGTGTTGGCTTGAACCAGTTCGTTCTTTCAAACTCACAATAGCTTCAGTTATCATCTACGAAAACAAAATCAGAATTCAATTCAAATTTCAAAAATTATGACGAAATTTGAAAATTGAGATTTGTTATTACCTCAGCGTAAGTAGGATGAGAGAGAGGCTTCTTTGCTGCAACGGTTTTCTTGGGCTTGGTCTGAGCAGCGGCGGTGGGAGACATGGTTGAGATTCGGAAGAGAGAGAAAGAGAGTAACCGTTTTAGAGAGAGAAAGAGTTGCAGAGAAGATTGACGAGAAAGTTGCGATGTGATTGTGATTGAATGAGTGGGAGGGAAGAGGATTTTTATATTGAAAAGAGAGAGGGAAATGGAGAACGCTGATTGGTGGAAATAGAATGGCACGGATCGAGAATTTTTTGTGATGTTTGAATGTCAGCCTTTGGATTGTAGCTTATCGACGGTGGATAATGTAAGTCAGAGAGTTCACTCGGATCGCTGAATGAAATGAGGATAACGTGTTATCTAGTTTTTGGAGATAACGTATTACAGCTACTTTTTTCTTTTTTTAATACTTTCTTTGATTGTTAATGGCAATGCTATTGAGATGTTTGTCATTAAAATGAAATTAATAATGTATTAAATATTATTTTAGTACAATTTATTTTTTTTTTATTTTTTTTTACAATATTATAATAATATACGTTAAAGAACCTTTTGTGTTTTTTGTCTTGGTTTTAAGTTGGGTTGTGTTCTCTCTTGGTTTTCATTTGCAAAATAACCTTTTTGGCTCGTAGATTTTACAAGGGTTTGTGTCAAAAACTATACGATCAAAGAGATAAAGATGAAGTTCATAGGAGAAGTAGGCATGATAGGTCGATACAAAAGAATAATCTTTGTAATTCATATTGAATTAGAATGAAAAGGACAGAAAGAGAGTACAACAGTGAGAGTTATTATAGGGTAAGTTAGTCTAACTAACTTTTAACTACCTAACCAAATAATTAACAATAACAATTATCTATGGTTTGTTCACTATATTCTAATAGTCCCCCTCAAACTCTAAATGGGAAAATTCACAAATTTGAGTTTGAAATATAATGAAAATGACAATTTATTCACTAAATAAATTGCGGGGTAAACTAAGTAAAACGATTATGTATCTAACACAAGCCCAACTTTAAAAATTCAGGACCTTGAGTAGCCCAAGCCCAATTGAGAACATTAAGAATCTGGGAAGAAACTTGATATGCATTCTGCTACTTCTTTTTTCGAAAAACATCAACCAACTTTTCCTAAAAGTGATTTTGTTAACCGTGCTTTAAAAAAAACAGCATATTGAATCACACAACTGAACCAGATCAGCTTGTCCAAAATGCAATTTTTCAACTCATGAAACTAAATTGCAACCAAACAAGTCTCATAGAAGTTGTGAGATTGACAAATGAATCGGGAATTTGTCCAGAAACGCGAATATATGATCACCAATAGTACGCATCCAAAGCCCGAACCAAAGAATGCTTTGCCAAACACGCTTAATCACAAACTCAACATGTTTCCTTCTATTATCTTTCTTCTGCAAGGTGAAGAAAACCCTATGGTGTCAATTCCCAACCATGATTTCTAACATGGTATCAGAGTCTATCCAAGATCTACCATTGAGATTCCACATTGCCACGCTTCTGCCCATTGGGTCCGAGTGTGAGAGGGGTGTGTTGTGTAACACCCTCAAACTCCACATACAATATTTAATAATAAATCAATTGATAAATACAAGGTTCAAGGTGCTACGCCTTCAATAATCCAAAATATGCATAATTCATTTTCAAAATTCATAAACAGTCGTAGTGGATTTAGAAAATAAAAACATAACACCAACATCTCAACATCTCAACATCTCAAGGTATATCATCATACACATCATGGTTTCTCAAAATAATTGAACAAATGAAAATAAATAAAAATCCCGACAAAATCCTAAATCAGAGCCTATAACTAGACTTCAAAAGCAAGCAAAAAGCGAGGAAGCGTCGAGCTATCCCCGAGTACTCACAACGAACACGCATCCTCAATCTTGCACGTCTACATTACCCAATAGAATGGCATAGCCGAAAACCCAAAAAATGGTGAGAAATACTCAACATAGAATATCATGAACATACAAATAAATTCAAGGCAACAATTATCATATATTCAACAATTCAATATCTCAATATTCTCGTATAAATAGGCATATCAATTCTCAAATCATAAATTCAATATAGACCAAGTATTTACATCATCACCTTATCACCAAATCAATTCACATCATTCAAAATTCAACACCATTATTACAAGTGCACAAAAATCACCAAGTGTTCACGTATTCATGTACACACCATCACACATAATTGAATACATGACTCACATATAAATTAATATGCATGCAATATTCTAGACGGGACTCTACATGCATGTGGTACCATTTGGATATCGGAGGTATATTACCGAGTGATCCCCATCGTCCTTATTATTTGGATACAACCGAAATTATATTATTGATTCATTCCCCCATCGTCGTGATTACAAGTCTTGAAGTTATGATTACAAGTTATGATATTTAATGTGGTGAAGATAATGTATAAATTTATTCACCATCATGTATAAATCAATTATTCACATCTTTAATTTATACATTATCTTCACCACATTAAATACACATCATTAAATATCATAACTTCAAGAATACTTTCTCTTTTATTCACTATAAATACTTTCTTAAACTCAATATTAATTTCAAGGATGTTTCATGGTTCACTGAAAAAGTTATGCTGAAGTTTCATGAAAATGCATCATGACCTATGTGTATTATTTTCATCATAGCTCAAGTTATAGAAATCACAATGAAGTGAAACCAAATCCACATGAAAGCTAATATCCATACCTACAACTTTCATGTTTACACCGAGACCCGGTTTGGAGCGGAAAATGATGCAAAAAGTCAATTTTCCCAAGGTTGGAGAAAAGTCTGAGAGTCGAGCCTAAGGAGCACGATTGTGCGCATGCCTCAGTCAAAAAATCAGTTTTCAAAACACGTTTTTCACCACTTTTAGTTCTTCCAAGACGTCTAAACAACCCTAGACACACCCAAATCATCATACTAATATCATCTAATCAATTATACACTAACTCCATCATAACCAACTTAATTCCAGTCACTTTACCTTTAAATAACATGAACTTGAATCATTCAAATCTTATCATTTCAAAAACCCATTTTCATCAACTCAATCCCACACCCAAAACAAGTTAACAACATCAATATCAAAATCATACTCATTTCAACATAACAATAACTTCACCAATTCAATCATGTACTCCAAATCATCAAACAACAACCTCCATGAAGTTTACCAATTTCTCACAAAATCACAAAACACCACAAATCAATCCAAACATCACATTTAACATAATCACTTCTATGAATTTCAACATATAAGCGTATCCAATAACATGGCAAGTAGTTAGAACATGGTTTAAGTAATAATCATCAACAATATCATGATTTTCACATAATTAAACTAAAATCTCAAAAAACACTTATTCCATATAATCAACCACGAGTTTTAATACATCAACAACAATATTTCACAATTTTTATCATATTCAAAATTTGCTTAAACAATGGAGCACGGAAATTAACATGAATCGTCATTATTTCATGAAAAACACAACAACACACAACTACCAAGTTTTTACCCATATCTTCAATCAATTCTATGAAAAATAATCCTCACACCCATACCTTAGAGTTATAACTACCTCTAGTCTTATATACTCATCCTATCGTGCTTAACTCACTTAACATCTATTGTGCTCAATTATTCTTATTAACAAATAACTCTCACCTTTCTAATTCAATTAATTCTCCTTTTTTACCATTTACCTCAACTCTAGTAATTCTACAAAGTTATCAGTAACCTCGTAAAGTAACCTTCACCTATAATTTACTTAAATGCCCTTCACTCTCCAATTATCAAAATACCTCTAATTTCTCTAAAACCCAATTAGCCCAACAATTAAAACACATCAAACAATTAAATAAATAATAAAGCAATTAAATAAATAATATCTTAATAATCGGGTCGTTACATGTTGGTAATCCCACATTTATTGTGATATGCCCCTAGTTGCCTTGTGTTGGCTTTGAGGAGGTGGATTTAGTCCCACATTGGTTAGATATGACTTTTGATAAGAGTTTATAAAGAGGGGGCACTCCTCACCTTATAAGCCGGATTTGTGGGGTTATGTTAAGTCCAACAACGATTTCTAAGATGGGATCATAGCTTCTTCAAGATCATTGTGCCACCTGCTATTAGATTTCTGCTATCGGGCCACCCATCATTTATGTCCACAAACTAAGCCCAATCATGCTGGTCGTGATAAGGTGTGTTAAGAGTACCACATCAGATATAAGATGGCTTGACAATGTATTTATAAGTGGGGGAAATACTCAACTCACAACCCGGTTTTTTGGGGTTATGTTAGGCCCAACCACAATTTTTAAGATGGTACCAAAGCCTATCCAAGATCTATTGTCTGTATTCTGCATTGCCACGCTTCATGCCCATTGGGTCTGAGTGTGCGTGGGTGTGCTGGAAATCCCGCCCCGAGCATGAGGGGATGTGTTGGTAATCCCACCTTTATTACAACTAAACAAGTCTCATAAAAGCTATGAGATTGACAAACAAATCAGGAATTTGTCAAGAAACGTGATTCTATGACCACCAATAGTACACATCCAAAGCCAAAACCGAAGAAAGCTTTTCCAAACGTGCTTAATCACAAACCTCAACATGTTTCCTTATATTCTCCTTCTTCTACAAGGTAGAAAAAAACGCCATGCTGCCAATTCCTAACTATGAAATCGAGACTGATGATTTTGGGATGCAAATCTACTAAAGTGATTATGCGAACGCGATTCTAACCTTGAATGCACCCAGAATCTATTTTTGTTCTCAATACCTGCTCGAATTTTCTTTCTTCTGCCATACTTTTTTAATTGCGGTTGAATCTAAAAAAAGGTAGAAAAAATATTCAAAAGTAGAAGCGTGTCACAAGAAAATGTATGATAAGGTTGGAGGAGAGTTGTATCAGAGAACCATTTCTTCCCTCTGTCCCGTGGTATCTGATGAGCAAAACCGCAAGTGCACGGTTTTACCGAAATAGTAAAAATAGAGTATTGTTCTGACAGGGAGTTATAAATTTAATTAACTTTTGACAACGATTAGAATGAAAGTTTTAGAAGTTATAAAGTTTGGATTTTTGTTTTGAAATAAAATAAAAATAATAATAAAAAGGTGCCTTGGGATTATTGGTTCATCATAATAACAAATCCTTCACAAACAAACC
>Ga0228711_1001560_pt1 | contig 33978 bp, 14 predicted proteins | sample MedpolnodulmetaG_2_FD_177996 | JGI IMG/M metagenome (GOLD analysis project Ga0228711, IMG submission 177996) | Root nodule microbial communities from Medicago polymorpha collected in Santa Monica, California, United States - brown nodules | ecosystem: Host-associated > Plants > Roots > Nodule... | reverse complement strand
ATTAGCTCTTGCAATTTACTATACAAAATGACATAAGTATGTTTCCTTCAAGAGAAGACTCACACAAGGCCTAAAGCGAACAATAAATTGAAAACGCAGCAAATTTGAGGTTGGAACATATTAGCTCTTGCAATTTACTATACAAAATGACATAAGTATGTTTCCTTCAAGAGAAGACTCACACAAGGCCTAAAGCGAACAATAAATTGAAAACGCAGCAAATTTGAGGTAGGAACATATTAGCTCTTGCAATTTATACAAAATGACATAAGTATGTTTCCTTCAAGAGAAGACTCACACAAGGCCTAAAGCGAACAATACATTGAAAACGCAGCAAATTTGAGGTAGGAACATATTAGCTCTTGCAATTTATACAAAATGACATAAGTATGTTTCCTTCAAGAGAAGACTCACACAAGGCCTAAAGCGAACAATACATTGAAAACGCAGCAAATTTGAGGTTGGAACATATTAGCTCTTGCAATTTATACAAAATGACATAAGTATGTTTCCTTCAAGAGAAGACTCACACAAGGCCTAAAGCGAACAATAAATTGAAAACGCAGCAAATTTGAGGTTGGAACATATCAGCTCTTGCAATTTACTATACAAAATGACATAAGTTTGTTTCCTTCAAGAGAAAAAAGTTTATTCAGCAATCATATTATTTCATTTCCCTGCTTTAACATCATCCCAATAAGTAAATGAATCCAAACAGCATTGTAGAAACAATGCAAATAAGCTCTCAAAACACCTATACCAATAACATTTCACCTTTTCAAGTAAAATATAGCAACTAAACTAGAATCAAAATTCTAACCTCTGTCCTCGAAACAACCTCATCTAGAAACCACAGCAAAAACCAAACCAGCAGACAAACCAATCATACAAAGAAAAGAAACCCCACGAACCCGAACAAACAAAACATTCAACTGTTTCGCAACTTGAAGCGTTAACGTCAAAATCTGCAACCTACCTTGTTCCTCCATCTTCTTAAAGAAATGCATTGGCTTCAAAGATTGACGCAACATAAAAGCCAAACAAAAAGGAAACGCAAAAGCCAAAAAGCTTTGCACAGAAACCTCAGTAATAGGTGAAGATCTTGTTACATATGTGATCCACCCTCCAACACCAAGCTGAACTAGACCCATTAACGCTACAACCCTGCTTAATCCATAGATGTTCTTCATCATTCTTTCTAGAACCTCTCGTGTTTCATTGGCAAGTGGTGATAAATCTCTTTCCACTGTCGGTCCTTCAATTTCTTGGTGCTTGAAATTTGGATTTTCACTTGGGTATGGGCTTGGGCTTGGGCTTGAGTCTTTCTCTTTCTCAGATGATGATGATGGATCAGTGGTTGATAAAAACCTGGGTTTTGTGAATTGAGCAAAAGAGTTGTTAAAATTTGAAACTTTGTGTGATGAGAAAGTGGGTTTTGTTGATTGAGAGAAAAAGGAAGAAGATGGGTTGTGGGAAAAGGGTTCAAAGATTGGAAATTGAGGGTTGTTGAATAATGGGTTGGTTGAAGATGATTGAGATTGACAATGAGAGGGTTTTAGGATTGAAGAGGTTAACCTTAACCTACGTGAAATGATGGCGGCCATGAGAGGAGTATGATCTGAGATAGGTAGAGAAAGTGGTGAGTTTTATTCTCTAGGTACAAGAAAGGTGTGTGGTTTTGGAGATTCTTTTTGGGTTGACATGTTTTAGTCCTCTAATTTACGCGAGTTCCAATTTATTATGTATTTAACCCCTGTAATTTAAACGAGTTTTGATTTACCCCCTCCTAAAAAAAAATTTAGATTCTAACCTTGTAATTTGAAGATTCTTTCGAAATAGACTTTGTAATTTGAAGATTCTTTCATTTTAGACCATGAGGTCATCTAACGATGCAAACATGATGACGTGGCACGCTGAGTCAACATTTTTTGGTGATGTGGCGCGCTGATTGTATAATTGATTTTGTTTTTAATTTATATTAATTTAAAAATAAAAAATAAAAAAACTGAAAATTAACTTTAAAAATAGAAAAAACTTCAGATTATTTTTTTTCAAAATTGTAAAAATAAGAAGAAAAAAAATCAGATTTTTTTTTAAATATAAAAAATTCGAAAAAATCAAAAACAAATTAAGATTTTCTTTTCGAAAATTTTATTCCAGAATTTTATAAAACCTTTTTCGAAATTAAAATATTAGAAAAAAATAATTATTTTTTATGAAAATGAAAATTTTGGAACTTAATGTATTTCAAAATTTTCGAAAATAATTAGAAAATATAATTCGAAAAAATTCAGATTTTTCTTTCGAAATTAAAAACTTTGATTTTCATTTTCATACAAAAAATAAAAATTCCTGATTTTTTTTCCTTATTTTTACAATTTTTTTACTTTCCTGAACATTTTTTTTAATTTCAAAATTGTTTTTCTAAATTTGTTTTTTTATTTTAAAAATTAATTTTCAGATTTTTTAAATTATATTTTATTTTTAAATCAATATAACTTCATTTATATTATTTTTTTCATTTTGTATTTTAAAAAATAGGCAAGATGCCACATCTGCCCTTAAAAAAAATAAAAACAAAATTAATTATACTATCAATGTGCCACATAATCAGATATGCACAGTCAGCGGGTCACGTCAGCATTTTGTCCAGTTAGATGGCCTCGGGGTTTAAAACGAAAGAATCTTAAATTACAGAGTTGGAATCTAAACTTTTTTTTACAGGGGTAAATCGGAACTCGCCCAAATTACAGGGGGTAAAAACATATTAACCCTTCGTTTTTCTTTAGTTTTGGTGTGGGGAAAATTGCTCTTCTCATTTAAGAATTGCTCGTTCACACTAAAAAAAATATGCATTATCTTCTGCAGCAGTTAAATGGAGTTGTCGAAATAGGTTATCTAATTTGTCTATGGTCTATCCTAACGAGTTTCGAACTTTATGGGGTCAGGCTAAAAAACCCTATTAAAAGATAGGTTCTAAAAAACTTACTTGAACCCGACTCTATACGGGGTCATAGATTAAACGAGACGACCTTTATAAAAAAAAAAATAAAAATTAATAAAATATTGAGAATATTCCTACAAAATTTCTTATAATTAATATTTTTAATAGATTTAAATACTATCTAACACTAAAAAAAATTCTAAACATTTTTGTAAACTAAAATATCGAAGAAGTCAATTTAAATAAATTAGGTATGTTATGGTTATAGATATTTATATGTTCGAATATTAAAATCATATAAGTAACGAATCGAGTAAATACAATTTTTATTACTTTTATATGTGGATGGTTTCATTGGATTTTTCACTTATAGTTTTTACTTTAATAATTAACTGAGTAAGGAATTATTAAAAATAATATATAAAATCTGTAGGATCTTTTTTGTTATGCGGGTTAAATGGGCTACCTGCGACCCGTACGGGCTAACCCAAATGGTACCAGGCTCTTTAGGGACGGGCTAAAATCCCTACAAAAATCCGGGCTAAATATTTGTGGCTCAAGCCTTACAATTAAACGGGCATCGCGGCACAGGGTAATACGGGCTGACCCATTTTGATGGCTCTAGCCGTTTGTGCCCAACGTTAGTTAACTAGTTCTGTTGCTTTTCTAGCCTCTGAAAAAGAGGAAAACTTCACTTGGGTTCTAGAAATGTTGCTTGGTCTTCTGAACTCAAAACTCAATATGCCTAAGGTGATTGCCACTGACAGGGATACCACTATGATGAATGTTTTAGCCAATGTTTTTCCTGAAACTATCGCTTTACTTTATCATTTTCATATTGAGAAAAATGTAAGGGCTAGATACATCACAGACTGCAGAGTTAAACCGAAGGATGTAAAAGTGGATGAGAGAGATAAAGAAGTCAAAGAGGGTATTTCAAGGACATAAAACCTAACCCATTAAGTCCACACAAAAATGCAGGTCAACCGAAAGAGACAACACAAGAAACATTTAAAACCATACAAGTGGATTCAACCTTTGCTTAATCCTAACAAGCATTAATCAGAGGTATGTAGGATGGTGAATGGACAAAACATCAACACATAAAGAGTCTAAGAACCAACAGCTCCCTGTAGTGATGACGACAAGCAATACCGACTCTTTTGAGCCCAAATAGTCAAGTATCAATCATAACAAATGACTAGGATATCAAAGCAATCTAAAGTCAGTCACAAGGACCGAGACATATATTCCAAAAATATTAAGAGCAATTTAGGAGTAGGAACACGACACATACACCAATATTCTTGAAAATGGCGATCAAACCTGACCGCCAACATGGTAACGGATCCACACACCAACAACTCACTGCATCGAAACACTACGACAATAAGCTCCACGACCATTTCAAGCCATATAGTTTCATGTCAATCTGAAGATCTCCAATGAACTCACAACTAACAAATCCAAATATATATGGAGAAATGAACCACTAGCAACTCACAATCTTCATCGCTGTCAATCTGTGGAAGAAGCTAGAAACAACAACAATAATAGAGGCAACAACGAGGTAGCTAGAGACCTTCAAAGAAGAACACAGAAACCCATTAGTAAATGATTGAAACACGACTACCGATCAAACAAATTTCATAAAACCAAATCTTGAAACCAAATGGAAACAGAGCCATATTCAGACACATTACAGTCACCGAAGCAAGCCATTGGGCGGAGGAACGACGGTGAATTCCTTAATAGTTCCTAAAAAGGGTTGAAATCGGTAGTGTTTTGGATGGAAAATCCATGATTGCGCCACAAGAGAGTAGGGGCGTTAAGAGAGAAGACCATTTTTTTATCACTTTGAAAAATGGGATTAATATTATTTACTTTATTATTTCATATTTTTGTAGATGATGAACTCACGATGATGATGATGATAGTTAAAATAATATACTAGAGATCAATTACTTGATTTCATGCTTACACATTGATCATAACTGAAAATTTTAAATTAAAAGCAAAACAAAAGGTATAAAGAAAGGAAGTATCAATATTTCTAAAATTTTAAATTGTTGTTTCTCAGCAATACAAGTAATGGTTACATGCATCACATGACGGGAAATACACAACCTCCTCTTATTATTAAAATTAGATAGATTTGAACAATGTAGATCACATCGTCATCTCTTTCCAATCACAAACACCCACATGAGTTATTACACATGAAAATGCAAGTAGTAGGCAACAAAGGAGAAGATAGAGGCACCAAAGATTGAACCAAGAGAAGCAGCGTCACTCTTGCTTGGTCCTGGAGCATGACTCCTGCTTGGTCCTGGAGCTGGGGCATGAGTGTCATGATGACCATGGTGATCATGTGCCAGAACTGTGCTTATGACAGCAAAGAGAACAACAACAAAAGCAATCTTCTTCACCTCCATTGTGTATTTTAGTACTAATTAATAGGTTAATTACACAAAAGAATATGAAAAATGAAATGAATTGGGAGGTTTGCTTTATAGTGTAGTGTGAGAGGCACTTTTCAATCATTAATATGAGAATTTGATTTTGGAAATAATCATAATTTTCAGATTTTATGATGATTTATTATTATTTTTTAGACAAGAATGAATGATTACCTTATAGTTAGATGGTCATTAGTTATCCCATTGATTTTCAAATGGGGCATGGACAGCTATAATTACGAAAATATGTGTTGAGTTTTTTTCCTGGCTCTCTCTATCTAAGATAATACTTTTCGAGACGTGTGAGATATCTTTTCCATTTTAAATTTGAATAATGATTTGCTACATTGTAGGAGTCTAATTAACCTCATTCACTATTTCCAATCTTTGTTTGTGTGTTGATTTTATTTTATTTTATGCATTGGTGTATAAATTATAGATATTTTTATTAATTCATTCTTGTTTGTTCTTTTATTGTTGAAATTAATTAATTTATTCTATAATTATTTTGAAAGATAATTCGTTCTTTTTTGACTAATGAAAGGTAATTCATTTTGTCGATGAATATAAGGAAAGTTGTATTACCAATTTTAATTTCAAGGATTTTTTTTTCTATATACATTTAATTTCAATGATTTTCTATATGAATTAATTAATTTATTCTATAATTATTTTCTATATACATTTCATTTCAAAGATATTACCAATTTTAATAAAAACAAAAGACTAAAGTTATCCTTTGTCCAAAAAAGAAGACTAAAGTTATCTTATAAATATTTCCTTTTTATTGAATTATAAATATTTTCTTATTTTCACTATATGTGACATTAAAAGTATTTTACCAAATATTTAAAAATTGGTTATAGAATGCTTTACGAAAAATAATGTGAAAACTATTAATACATTTTTTTTCTTTAAAAGAAAATCTTCTATATTTTTTTGAACAATGATCTTATATATATATATATATTTTGTCCTGACCAGGATTTGAACCCCGGACCTTGCATATATTATACATTGTCCATACCAATTGAGCTAAGCTCACGAGGACATGATCTTCTATATCTATTACTATATACACAAATATCAACAATTAATTATCCGTCTCGTTAGATAAAAATGATATTTTCACTCGTTTCAGATCTACATGAATATCTTTAGATAAGTATTTAACAATTTTGAAAAATCTACATGTATTTGTGAATATCCACAAATATAAAGTTGTATAAAACAAAATTGCATATCTTTAAAAAAATTATTGTTTTTTTACAATACAAAAGAGTATATTAACACACACAAATATTAATGCATTCCATTCACATTTGGAAAACAAAATTACTAATTAAAGAATAAACATAAATTAGAAAACTAAGTTATGGTTTCTTTCTTGGGGGAGAAACTTTTATATTTAAATAATAAGATTTGTTAGTAGTTTTACTAATCTACTATCAGGTACAAATATCCGCGGATATAGACACCATTACCCCCTTCTCTTCATCTATTAGCTGACTGTTATTTTAAATAGGGTTAAATATATGTTTGGTCCCTATACAATTAAGACTTTTTAAGTTTATTCTTCATTTAATTTTAATAGGTTTTTTAGTCGCTTAAAAAACTTTTGCACTCAGTATTAGTCTCTAGTAAATTCAAATTTGTTTAATTATGCTTAAACTCTTAAGTTCTTGAACAATTTTTTGCAGATGTGTTAAGAACACTACTAAAAGTTCCTCCACAAAAAATTATCTCAAAATTTAATTTCTACATCCAAATTTTTGTTACTTTTAACTTATATTTTTTTAGTTTAAATTTTTTTATAGTTAATTCATTTCATGTTAAAAAATTCTGAATTTTAGTAAATAAACCTTTAATAATGTTCTAAACTTATCTTAAAAAAATCATTCAAAAATTTTAGAGTTTAAAGATAATTAAACAAACTTTGTTTTTATCAGGGACTAAAACTACAAGTAAATATTTTTATAGGGACTAAAAATGCTATTAAAATTATGTAAGGACTAAATTTAGAAATTTGCAATTTTGCAGGGACCAAAAACATATTTAACTCTTTTAAATATCGGTTTAAATTAAGTGTATGTGTATGTCATAGTAATAAAAGAGTATCGTATCTACAAGGACAAGTGAATATCAATGTTATCTTTTTCTTCTAAGCATGCAATTAAAATTACTTGTGAGTTATTGAATGATTGATGATTGTATTTTGGTCGAAAATATGCAACTGATAAAAGTGCCTCAAAATCGTCGGAGTTCATCACTGCATCGAAAATTTCTGAATCCTATTCTTTTCTTTTGCCTTAGGAATTCATTACATAAGGATGATATAATCTCTTTATTATAGATTATTCTATTTCTAGCAACAAAAGAAGTGCATCATAAACATAGCTTCTTATTCTCACAATTTTTATGTTTACTCGATCCATTAAACGTGATTATCCATTTTATCTCAAAATTTCCTAGGTTGTTCTCATGATTTGAAACCTTTGTTTAGCCTTATATTTCCAGAAACCTCTTTGTCTCTGGACAAAAGTAGTTGCCTAATATTTTTCTAAACACACTAGGCTAGATTATGTTTTGAATTCCCTTAACAAAAGAAAATAATGAGATTATGAAAAGTTTATCATAGGATTACTTTCCATGATGGAAGACCAAGAGAGACTACTCACTCTTCAAAGTGATGAGCTACTTAATAAAAAAAAAAAAGTAAACAAAAATAAAACTTTTACCGAAAAGAAGTGCAAAATTACAAGAGTTCTATGGTGAAGTGTGGTGAGAATCAATTCTAGATTTGTCCTATTTATAGCCTAAGCCTTCTGACTTCTTACACCATCATATATTACAAGACATTGAGGATAGTTTCAACACAAAACGTCCAAGATCTTTCAAAGAAAAACAAAAATTAAAACTACTTGGTTGTTATGGTCGTAGGCTGGGATTAGGGCTAGTCGTAACAACCACTGCAATTTAAATCCTTGATAATTATCTTCCTTGCTTCTTTGGTTTCTGAAACTAATTGCTATGATTTTTGAAGGTTTGGTGAATGAGTTTCCACTGTTTGGTCTTTGAAAGGAGTTTTCATTGCTACATGACTTGTCTTGGTCAACAAGTTTTCATTCTTTGTAAGAATTCCATCATTATTGCAATATATCTTCATATCTCTTTTGCATTACCTATTTATTCAAAACAAAAGGAAATTGTAGTGAAATGCAAATAAACTTACATAAAAACATTAATGTATTAAATATAAATAAAAACTTATCTAAAAGTACATTTTATCAATATCCATTTAGATATTTGCCTCATACCCGTGATTGTTTTTATTTATCTTTAGTTACCGTAAGTAACTAAACCTTATTGGATAGGGTTCTATGATGAACCTCTATTTTATTTTGTTGGAATATTTAATTTAAGTCTTTTTATTCATTTATCTTATTTGTCATGTTTAATTTTATTATGCGAAGTACGTGACTCTTTCACATGACCTAGGATGCACATGAGATAACGATAAATTACTCCATTAGGGAAGTGAGATACATAATATAACGGTGAATTACTCAAATTAGGAAGTATCTAAGATAACATTGGACAACCACCAGAATTAGGGAAACTGTCTTAACTATGAACATTGTGGTTGTAACACCCTAAACCCCTTAAGCGATAAATCACGCAAACCTAATATAAATTATACAAAACATCTAGATGTTACTTCTTTAATAAGTTCAACATGCATAAATAATTGGGAAATGCTCAATGTAGCAAAAATTTGTATCACGAGGCTATCCCGAACTACGTGTCATAGCAAATTGCCCTTTATTTCAATTTTTTTATATGACACATGTGGTCTATCATGTTTCTCTCAATTTTTTTTCTCACAATTGTTTATCTCTTGTTTCCTTCTTCTGCGTACAACTGCTTCACATTCACCTTCCTTAGTTCCATGGTCTCTTGACTAGCCACCGCCATCAAAACAAATTGTGGTTGCAGTTGTTGTCTCTCAGACTTTCCGCCGTTGTCACCGTTCCCTCGCCGTTGTTCATCGTTCTTCACCGTCGTTTCATCAGGAAAGTTCTCCATCATTACTCCGTCGAAGACCGAGTTCCATTACAAAACCTTTGATCCACCACCACCGTAGACATTGAGTTCCATCGGTTGCACTCCAACTCTCTAAGTTTGATTCAGTTGGCCACCGATTGAAAGTCTGCTCTATTCCATTTCCTCTCCCTTCATTTTTCAGGAGTAATTGTAGATTAATGGAAGCATGGATGAAAAGCTAGAGTGCAGGAATGGAGACTGGTTTTTGGTTGGAATGTTGGGTTAAATATATTCAGCCATGTGAAGCAGGCAGTAGGCAAAACATGTATAATTCACTAGTAGAGCCACGCTCGTGAAAAATTCGCGACATTTGTTGTCGCTTTATATAGCAATGCTCTAAATAATTTTACCAAACACTGCAACGGAATAACAATAACATTTTATCATCATATAAAATAAAACACCGCAACAATTCATCCATAATAAAATAAGCCTCTAAGTAGCCATGTCAACATACTACAAATATCATCAACAATACATGGTCTCAAAAATCCTCAATAGACAAAAGAGTAATGATATTTGAACAACCATATTTGACAACTTTGATGACAAATTTCATTTTCTCTCTTCTTATTGGTCCAAAATAATAGAGAGAGAGAAAAAGGAAGAGAGAGAATAAGAATATAATGAGAGCATAAGAGAGAAAGTTGTCAAAAAGTGGTTGTACAAATATCATTTCTCTAGACAAAATAAAGGTAAGCATCCAAAGATCGACCCATAATCAGAGCCCTAGAGACTAAGACTGTTACGCCCCTGATTTTCGATCCAAGAAATTATGTCTATTTCTTTCTTTTAGAAAAACAAGACTATGTTTTTTCCAATAATAATTCCTAACAAAACTTAGACAAAATATCCTAAAGTAATTTAATTAAAATTCTTAAAATAATTAACCTTCAAAATATTAAAAATTACAATTCAATCAAAAATCCAACTTTGTCCCCGTACGCGCTTCAAGCAAAACATCAAGCACACATCATATCTCCTATAGTACCTAAATTGCTGGTCGTAAGGGTTATTCTTCAACAGCCAAGAAATAAAATCAATAATAAATTACAACATCAAATAAGAATATACAACCATTATTAAGGAATTGTGCTAAAACGTTTCTCTTTAGTTTAAAATATTCATCACTCTAAAATATACTATAAGAACAAACACAAGACTCAATATTGATGGAGATGCATGAAATGCAAGTATACCATGATCTGGATATCTCCCCAATTGGCATAATAGTTTTAGTCCCCCCATTTGACATATAATAATGAATCGTCATTTTAACATATAATTATAATCGCCCCATTTGGCACTTAAAATCCATTGAATCGCCCCATTTGACATATAAGAATAATCACCCCATTTGGCATTTAAAAATCCATTGAATTGCCCTGTTTGACATAAAATAATAATCTTCCCATTTGACACTTAAACATCCATTGAATCGCCCCATTTGACACTTAATAATCCATCAAATGCAATGATATGCATGTTATGCACTCTTTCATTATTTATTCTTTTTTTTACACCTAAACCACATAAAATTAATAAACTTGCACACAACCACTAAATCACATACACAACAAAACATCATTTTAACTCAACAACATTTTTCATTTCACAAATAAGCAATGATCAAGATTTGCACATTTATCAAATTACATACTTTAACAAAATTGCAACTCACCAATTCTTATAATTATCAACTACAAAAAATAATAAAACATAATAAATCTTTTCACTCATTCATCGGATCAAGAAGCATATCAAATTCAACATCATAACCTATCATTTTCATTTAAATTATGGTTAAGACAAGAGCCCTTACCTTATGAGCTTTACATCTTTAACACTACTTTAAGTCTCAAATTCGTGTATGTATTGAAGCCACTATCTCTCACATTCTAGACATAATTTTGATGATCAGACCGTTGAAAACAAAGAACCACATGGTGGGAACATGTTGTCCAAAAATTAGCGCAATTGAACGGTGAACGAAGGCGTAGTCCCAATTCTACGGTGACAGGTTTAAATATAAAACGAAAATAACTTCAATAAACAATAATACATCAGAGGTGGTCTATGAAATTGTTTCAATAGGATCACATCATAGTAATATAAAAGAAAATTTAAATACATAAATGGAGTTAAATTACAAACTATCCCGTCTCACAACAAAATACAAGGTAAAGTCCAATCGGTTCTTAAGATCCTCCAACGATTTACACTTGAGGTATTGTTCCTGTAAAACATAATAAACAATGTGGGATGAGGAATAATATCGAGTGGGTCCCCGACTAAGTAATTCTATCTTACTTTACCATGGATCTAATTCAAAAGTAACTAGTTTTACTTAATACGATTATTCAAGTCTCCAAAAGAGAAAAAATCAATAGCCTAAACTAACTGACAAGTGAGAACTTAAGGGGGTTGTGACATTGTATCTGTCACCATAACAGACATGTTAACCTAATTTTATTTAGTAATATGGAGAACTATTAACTCCATACATAATGTTTGGTAGTTTTGAAAATACTATTATACTTTTAGGGTTTAATTTCTGCAAGTACACACTATCTCAAATTACAATATAAAAAGATCAAACCCACAAAGATTGTGGCACTGTTACTTTATGGAAATTTTGTAATAGTCTGTATAATTTTTCTAGAAATTTTTACATGATATTACATCTGATACTCAATAATTAAGATAATTGAGTCAAGTTACATGGTAATTTAAATTCTTTTTTTATTGAGAAAAACAAGATACAACTTTTGGTTGTACATGAATTTCAAATTCATATGTTTACATGACAAAAACCACAACAAATTCATATGCCTTGATTCCGGTACAACCTTCACCTCTCTATATGAAATAAAAAGTGGGATGAGACCTACTTATCTCAGTGAATTTTCTACTAAAACCATGATTGTGGGCTTTACTTAATAATCCACTAATATCTTAAATATTCATATATGATATCAATATTATTCAATGGATATAAACATAATATAAACAATTTTTGGCTGAAATTTAAAGGTAAAACAAACATTATTATCTTGGCAAATTTTATGGACACTATTAGATGTGAGACATATCCAAAGTTGCCTCCTATTTTGGCAATGTGTTACATATAATAAATCAATATCCATCAATACTAATATCACATTTACTTATCAAATTTTAGATGTTGACTAATGACTATAGTGCACCTTAATTAACTTGACACCACCACCATTTTGCCTAACAAATCAAACATATATTTAAACTTTTTGCATAGGTTCATCTTAAGCAAATTTCATAATTTCACACTATATGTGGATTTTTCTATATCAGTTTAAAGGATATGACTTACATCAATCCAACAATATCATTATCTACAAAATCACTTAATTATTGTCGTTTGGGCTTAAACAACATAACATCAACTTATAACTAAAATATTGATCTCATAATTTTTCATATGTACAACACTTGTTAAGAATACCCAATAGTTCATGGTATATTTAACTATCCCTGAAGTTACAATTAAAAGGGACTATGCTTAATGGGAAAAGAGGTTCTAAGCAATCTATAATTCTTGATCAATTAACTACTATCTATGATCAAAGTTTAATCATTTTTCTGTTAGTTCTAGATTATTTTGTTGTTAGTAAACACTAATTAAACGGGTGAGATTTAAGATTACTCTATGCCTACACTACCTTAACGCTCGTAAGATTGCAAAAACGACCAAAACTAGGCTTACCACCCATGTCTAGGGCAACATTTGGACTATGAAATTCCTATTGAAAAATAACCCAACAACCCTTAATCTTGTGTTCTAGCACTTTCCAACCAATATATCATAGTCCCAATTCCTCATGTACATAATTATATTAGCTCATGCATTGAAAAACAAGTATGAGATTCAACTTCTATGATTCAAAACAACTCTCTAACTAGAGTTTGTAACGTAAATTTAAATGGTCAATACTATATTTCTATCACATGCATTTTTCTCCTCATAATGCAATTGTACACATACTAATATCTATCAAGGTTAAACTTAATCTATGAATTCCTAAGAAATCCTATTTTTTTTCATCCATTCACATACTTACTATCTCAAATTAACAATTTCCTACGTGATTATTCAAATTCAAACTTAATTTAGGAAACCCAACTCATCTGAGCAATTCCTACATTGGTGCAAAAGCCTCAAAATCTTTAAGTGAGCAATTTTCACATTGGTTCAAAAGCCTCAAAATCTTTAAGTTTGTGTTTAAAGTTCCTTGTATTTCTCTAATCCTTCAATCTCAGGTCCTACTTGATTAATTATGTCAGCCTTAAATAGATGTTCCTACGATCTCATTAGTTACTGAAAATTAGACATGCATCCGCTCATATTAGGAAAAATTGGAAATTTGAGAAAAAGGTCTAGGGTTTTGTTGGAGAGGTAAAATAAGAGGATGATTGAGCTTACCTTGGTTTCATACACTTCTATGGGGGATAAATGATAAGGGTTGTCAAATGAAATATTCATTCATGGATAAAAGAGAGATTTTTGTGCAAGTGGTGGTGATGAATTTTGTCCACATGGAAAAGAGGGAAAGAAGATGAATTTTTCTTGTACAATTTAGATACTCATTAGCTCATTTGGTGCCAAACCTTATATGAAATCTTATATTGTGTCAAAAATGGAGGATATTGGACTTGTTGGTGAGGAAGAGAGAAAATTTTGAGAATAAAGGGGGTGAGTAGAATTTATTTTGTGATTTTTCCATCTTTGTCCAATTAACTATATATAGTTCTCGTGTGTATTTACCATATTGTCCTTCTTCTCTTAAAGTTATACTAATTTGTCATTGGGCTTGGGAAAAAGACTAAAATACTCATTTTTCTTGGTTTAACATAAAATAATTATAAATAATTTCTTTCCAACTAATAATTAGAATTAAGTTGTTACATTCTACCCCCTTCAGAGAATTTTGTCCTCAAAATTCAGATCATGTTTTTCATTTTTATTGTCAACCATCATTTTTACTTCCTCTCTCCCGTAGCCTATTCCCCATTTCCCCAAAAATCTTCATTACCCCATTTCTGATCCCTCCATTCTACTTTTGTTTTTCATTTTTCTCACTAACATTCCTCCAATTATCATCACATGTTCTACATTTATTGTGAAATTCAAGCATAACTGAGAATTTGAAATACTCACTCATGGAGAGTTTACTTTAGTGTTCTTTGAGATTCGATAGAAAGTGCTCTGATGGTCACTCCAAAAGGTATTTCTATGAATGGAGATGACTCTTCATAGTTGAGAGCATATAATTTACCTTGAGTTAAGTTTTCTAAGTTATAATTTTTTATATGGGAGAAATGATTAATTTTGGAAAAGTGGATCTCATTTTCCATTAAAATTGAGATTTCATTATTTTGTTTACTTTTGAATAATAAAGATGAGATTTTGATGCTTATGTAATTTAGTGAGAATTAGTGTACTATAACAATGTTTTTGCTATCATACCATGAATGATTTTGTGTACTATAACAATGTTATGCAAAGTTTTGACAGTCTAAATTGATTTTAGTAATGTAAATTATCTTTAAGCTATGATGTTTTGATGTTCTATTAGGAATTCTATGTTTTCGTTCGTTACAACAAAGAGATAATGCAACCTATGAGTTATGTACTCATAGTATTTTAGATAATTTTTGTTTGTTTCAACGAAAAGAGAATGCAACCTATGGACGAAATTGTTTGTAGTATTTCAAAGCGGATATTGTTTGACGAAACAAAGAGACAATGCAACCTATGTGTTACATTCTCATAGTAAAATTGAGATGATTTTTGTTTTCTGCAACAAAGAGATAATGAAGTCTAATATGTTCTATTTACACATGGTGAAATGTAGTATTGGTGAGGCGAGATCTCAACTCATGAAATGTGTAATAATTGGTTTCATAAAAATTTGAAGTTTGCAAAAGTGATTTAAGATAAAATCTATACTTAGTTCATGAAGTTGTTTTTATTTAATTTAATCCACTTCTATTATTTATTTTTGTGTTTGAGGAATATTTGTTTCTCCTTCCTGTTCACTTGATATCTTATGTGCTCACTAAGCCTTTGCGACTCACCTTTTTTCTTTCATTTTTTTTCTTCTGTATATTCACAAGTTGAGGGGTAGGCCTTTTCTGATAATTCTAGATCCCCCAAAATGTTTTCTTATTTTGATAGGCCGGTTTCTTTAGTGGTGCCATTATTTTTTAACTTCAATATGATGCATCTATTTTGGTAAGGACCAACTCAGTATGTTGGTCGCCTCTATATAGTATGATGTGTTACTTGTGTAGCCACTATCCTTTTGAATACATGAAAACATTAGCATATGAGTAATGTAGCTATTGTTGGATAATATATTCATTGTAAATATAATACAAGGATGTGGTTAATATTTTGGAATTATAGGAAAATCAAGGGAAACTCTGCCGAATTTCCGGTAGATCATGGATCTGCAAAAGTATGTGTATTTTATGTTAGGTTTGCTAGACTTATTTATCTTTTCGGTGGATGTTAGTCTGTGCACCGGTCATGGCCGTAGAGAGGGTCATGACAAAGATTTATTTGCATTTTACTATATTTTGCTTTATTTTGAATAAATAGACAATATGAGATATATATGGTGCAATAATGCAAAAAAAAAAAGCTAGAATAATCCAAAAGGATCAATGTTTGTTGACCAAGCCAAGGCCTAATTCAATCAAGACAATTTTAAACGAGTAAGAAGTGGGAAACCATCACCTAATAATGAGAGAAGCCAAATGATCATGCTTTCAAAACACAAGTTGTTACGACTAGCTATAATGGGGGGCTACTATTGTAACAACTACATAAGCTAATGCTTGTTGGATTTTTGTTTGAACACTTGAATGATTTGATGTAATTGCTATTTAATATGAAGCTTATGTTGTAATACACGAATGTAGTAGTACTTGGCCTATAAATAGGCACATGTTCTCTTTGTTTTGACACCACTTACCACCAAATACACCTTGTACTTTCATTGTTATTTCAATATAGTTTTCATGTCTTTACTGTTTGCATTCCTTTTATTTTAGTTAGTTTAGATCGTCTTTATGATGGGTGAGTAATCTTTATAAGCCTTGAGGTCATGGAAAGTAGTCTTATGACAAACTTTTCATATTATCCCTATTTTCTTTCTTTTACTTAGGAAAGGCTTCCGCCTTATTTAACCTTATTGCTTTTCAAATAGAATTATGGTGTGGTTGTTAGAACTTGGTTGGCCAAGTTAGATTGATTTAAGAATAACAAGAGTTGAAGTTGATAATGAAAGGATTTCAAGATATTAGACGTCGTAATTCACTAAAATCTTAGGCAACCTTCTAATAAATGAAAACAAAGATAGGTTACTGGAATTATAAGGTTAAACAAAAGGTTTGAAGGATGAGAATAACCTAATACTTTTTGGGATGTAAAAATGGATATTCGGGCTTAATGGTCCATATGAATGAGGTTAGCCATGAGAATATGTATTCTTGTTGGTGAGATAATTATTTATTACTAGAGATAGAGTAAAGGAAACAACATGAAATATCTCATCCTCATATTAGAAGTTGAATTCAATTAGTTAGAACTTTACATTTGAGTTAGTTATCTAGTTAACTAATGAGTCAAGTAACAACTAACTAGTTAGCTTGTTGGTTAAGTAACTCTAGGTTTGTTATAGAGTTTGTTACATGGCTTTGTGTATAAATATTATATGATTGGTTGTAAATAACAATAAGAGATTCATAACTCTCAAGTTAAGAGTTTGTTTCAATTTTCTATTTCTTTCAATTTCCTCTAAAACCCTAAAAGCTCACATACAAGTTTCTGCACTTTCTTCTAAATGTTTCTATCACCTTAGACATGTATTTGCGAGGTAAATGGAATGAATAGTATTTAAATCGTTCGTTATAACGATGGACTTCAATGGTTCTGATATACTTTCTATCATTGCATACTTTCAAAACAAAATCAAATCATTTTTGAAAATCATTTTAATATCATCTTGCCTTAATATTAAAATCCAAAAATATTTTCTTCATTTGCATACTTAGCAGAGAAAAAGGCTAACATGAGATTCACAAATCTTCGTGGGATCGATATTTTATTATGATGATAGAAGCGTGCACCTGTGGTGATATCAGTTATAACATGGCTGGACAAAAAATATTGTCTTCTTTATTTATGAGTTATGTACACTTAATTACACCAATCAACTCTCATTTTTCTTACCACACCCTCATTCATTATTTGGTGATTTTTTTTATTCGAGTTATACTTGACAACTTTCTATTTTCATTTTGATTTTTCTTTTCAGTTTTGTGTTGTCAAGCTAAATTTTTGAGAGATCCATATTAGACACACCTGTAATTACTTTTTTTTCTTCTTCCAATTATACTCCAAATTAATATTATGTACATAACATTCAAGAGTGATGTACATTTTTTTTGTTACAAAATGTTTAGGTGAGTTAGGTTTCGAGGGCTCATTAAAGTAAGATAAGCCTCAAGGCTCAAAGAGCGTTTAAAGAGATACTTATAGATCATCCACGAAAAAGATTCTCATCAACAATGGGAGTAAAAGTCACGACCTTGCATGCGAGTCAACTCCTTATCAACATAGTCAACCTTCATTGGCTTAAGAAGATTAATTTGATAATTCTATTTCTTTTTATTTATTATTTTATATATTTTTTAATACGTGTGATATAAACATGTGTGACAATTAATGTATGGCTGAGGAGGGAGGGAGTATACTTTGTCCCTAACCATATATTATATAAAATTCTAGAAACTTGCTAACAAGTGATTTTAGGATATTATTTACTGAATTAAAAGAAGTAACTTTTAAATGTGTAATGATGTAATTATTAGTGTGAAAAATATTTGACTTATATTTTGAAGACCAAGTCTCCTTTTATACATTCCCTAAACATTATTCTTAAAACACTTGATTGCAAAACCAATAATTATAATATCCTTAACCCTCAATTTAGACCTATTGATCTCATTAAAAACAGTATATAAGAGTGAATTTTCTCATTCGAATTCAGCCACAAACCCTAGATACAAAACTGTTCACAACACTACAAATTTCCAGATTCAATAAAAAAAAAAAAAAAATAAAATTCCTGAATGACTGCATTAATTATGGTCAAACATAGTCATAAATTTAACAGTGAGGGATTTATGCAAACTTACAAGAACTGTAGTTTCATCCTCATGGAAGTAAAATCATAATTAAAATAGTACACAATTAATTGAAGTTGATAAGTTCTACATCATAAATAATGAACAAGAAACACAAAAAAAAACACAAAAAACAGATCAACAAAGAAACTCATTTATATAGACAGTTTAACTAATACATAAGCTATATTACACAGACACTTCAGATTGAAAGTGGATTCAGTGTCTGGTACATTAGTGAGTGCCCAACACAGATACATATAGTTACATTCAATTATTTCATTTTTTTCTTCTTCAAATTATTATGTGTCAATGCTTCATAGTATGGTGATGCTGGATAAGAATTCATCGTCACCATAGTTTTTATTTTCCAACTTTTCACATTGAACTTCCACCATCATGTTCAATTTCTGACCCTACTTCATCTTCTTCTTGCAAGCAATCAATACCAAAAGCACCATGACCATAACCAAAGGCTTTAATATGGTCTTTAAGAGATCTTTTATGTTTAAAATCTGAGCCACACAAACAATACCATATTTTGCCACAATTCTTCTCATGTGTTCTCCAATCACCTTTCACTGCAAATGATTTGCCACATTTTCTACACATATAAGGTTTTATACCATGCTTTCTCTTATAATGGGTTTGAAGAGTTCTAAAATCTTTGAGAGGCTTTGCTCTAGGATGGTCAATGTTATGCTTGCAACCTGGTGCACAACAATAGCATGGTAGCCTTAGCATTGCTGTTGGTTGTGATCCTTTTAGAGAATCTGGCCCCTTTCTGTATTGAGATCCATGTCCCCACATATGCATCTGAAAATCCATAAAGAGCCATCAATTAATTACTAAATAACTTAAATTAATGCAAAAAAAAAAAAAATAGTGAAAAAATAAAACCCCTCCTTAGTTTTCTTGTCACAAAATTAAACCATGAAACTAGTAGTGTTTGAACCATAATCTTTTTTACTTATTATTAATTAAAATTACATTAATAATCATTTACTCTCAAGTCGACTCTATGGCACCATAATGGCATTCATAAAAAGAGATAACTGACAAGAGATAACAATTTTTATTTTTTTTGAAGAGGAAAGAAATAACTGACTTAAATATTATTTTTGACAATGAAAACCTAACTTAAATAACAAATTTCAGATTATATTTCTGTGATTTAGACAAAATCATGGGAGCTTAGAATTATCCTCAATAGTATTGTGTCCAACGCTGCAGAGAGAGAATCACAGAAACTAGTGACACAAAAATGAGATTTCTCTCTAATTTTCTTGTTACAAAATCAAACCGTGAATTAGTGATGAATTTCATATTTTTCCTTCACCAAATTTACTTACAATAAGTTCATCATTTGCAACTAATGTACAAATTTGGAAAATATGCTAAAAAAAAGCTTTGCAGAAAGAGAAATTATGATGATGTGTATATTTGGGTTTTACTCAACTTATACATAAGATGCATATAAAAATTCAAGGAATGGTGTTTCAAACTTCCCCAAAAAAAGAAAGTAACAAAAGAACATTACCAAAAAAAAAAAGAACATTACCTTCTCCTCAAAAAATAAAATAAAACCAAAAAACAGTAACTAAAGAAACTATCTAATGATAACCATAAAATTGAAGACGAGAATAACCAAGTATTAGTATTTTTGGCCCCTCCTTCATATTCATGTGCTCATTTGGAAAGTTTTGTGTGAATCATAAAAAGTAGGACAAACAATTTGAATTGTAATTAACATTGTTTAATTTCTATCCAAGGTTTATATTTCTAATTCTTCTTAAAAAAAATTATATTTCTAATTTCCATGATAAAATAAAGACCAGTTAGCAGTAACAAAAAATTAGAACAATTTCTACAAAAGGGTTCATTTTGTTTCAGATATGAAACAATTTTTTTATTTCTCAGACATCAATTAAGGTTCCATATATGATCTTATCACAGACATATTTATCAGTAATCTATATGTTTTGTTTTCTACTATATATGCAGTGCTCTGAAAATGTTGAAGTGGGTTCAGTCTTCTGAAGAAAAACATCTGAATAGTGAGAGAAACATTGTTTTCATTGATTTGCAGTACTGGTGCAGCACAGTGTTCTAGGTGACATAAAAGTAGAATAATAAGAGAGACTTGTTGAAAGAATAGTTTCTTGTTTTTATAGAAAACACAACATAATTAAAGTGTACTGCTGAGTCTGATCAGATCAAATAGTACTCAAGTTCAGATATTTGAAACTAAGAAAAAGGAAAAAAAAAAAACATGCAAAAGGGATATAGACAAAAAAACCATTATGATTCATGATACACATATTAATGCAAACTTTTTATTTTTCTCAAATTTAGGGGAAAAATTATGAAGAGAACAAGAAAAAACAGAAGTAAAAACATGGTTTTAGATGCAGTTAGGAAAATATGGCAATAAGGTTGTGATGCCATTGCCAACACCTCAATATTTTTTTTTTTTTATGTTTAATACCATGAGTAACAGAATCAAAAGCATAGTTTTCAAGATCTAAATGTGGTAGTAATAGTACCTGAAGATTGTTGTATCTGTTGAAAGTTTTAGAGCACACAGGACATGAGAATTGTGTAGGACCAATGAGAATTTGAGAAGGTGTTGGAATCCAATACTGGCCTTTGTTGTTCAATTTATCCAAAGGTTGTTGTTCAGAAATCATATTAACTTCCTCTTTTTCAGCCATTTCTATGCAATTTGATGAGACCACCCTTGATCCAAGATCAGAAGAAGAATTACTAGGAAGCCCTATTTGTAGTGCAACAGTAACACTTTCATCATCATCAACATCATCATCATCATCATGATTATATCCATGCCTTTCCATTCTCTTGTCTTCTAATTCATCTTCTATTGTTTGAGTATTAAAAATGTTTGAGGGTTCATTTTGTTGTTGATGATTTATGAGGCTTAGTTTGTTAATGAGAGGAAGAGCTTCTCTAAGAGGAGGAGAAGGAGGATTCATGGTGGAGGATGAGGAGGAGGGTTGATTATGAGATTGAATTTCAAACATGTTGGTTTGATGAGAAGAAGAAGAAGAGTGGTGATGATGAGGGTTGAGGAGCATGAAGTTGAACCATTCATCAAAAAGATTTGATTGAGGATCTGTCATAGTGTGAATGTTAGTTTGATATTGTAAAGGCTATATTATTGGGGATGATTTATATATAAGTTTCTTTCATTGACAATATATAAATATATATTATTGTGTGCATGTTGATGTATGAGTGTGTGTGAGAGAGAGTGAAGGGGGATATTAATTATGTGGGAGAATGGAGAGCCATAGGTTGTTTTAAGTAAGTTTGAAGGTGAAAAGAATAAAGGAAATAAAGTGTATGAAAAAGTCAAGAAATTACCCTCTGCAAGGCAATAAGAGAAATTAAAAGTGAAAGGGAAAGGCAAAGGTTAGAGTCAGATTAGACTTGCAGGCAGGTTGTCTATCATCAGGAGATAGATTTTTATTGGAGTATCACACACACTCTCTCTTATGCATCCCATCAAACCAAGAGAAAGGGTCGTGATAACTTATGTCTTAACGGTATATGTTAAAAAAATTTTAAATAGAAAATATTTAATAAGAAAAATTAATTGTCGACCTTTTTGATAAATAAATTTGGATTGTTTTTAATGTACAATTTCCACTTTCGGTATTCTTAACATGTGTCCTTAGACACATATTAGCATTTTTTAAAGAGAAATGCTTAGACACCCTTTCTAAAACACTCTTTAATACTCCCTCGATCCCTAATTATAAGCCCGATTTAAAAAAAAAAAGTCTGGTCTATAAATACAAGTTCCCTTACAAATTACCAAGTGCATTTTTTATTTTTTTTCGTAAACGTATCTCTATTTAATAACTTGCATTAAAATATGAAAAGTTAAATTAAAGACATATACAAACAAATGATAATTTAGTAAATTTTACACACAAATTAGACACATTAACTACATTACCAATTTTTCTTAATATGGGTGAAATTAGTTATAGGTGCTTATAATAAGGGACATAGGTAGTACTTATTTTTTATTTGATGAAATACATGCATGTTTCATCACTTTACGTGATATCTATTACTAAAATGTGGGAATCACATAAATGTCATCAAATAAAATACTGGATGTTAGAAAAAGTATTAGGAAGTCGAGAACAATCATCTCCCATTGAAATACTTATATACTCGCAACCTCAAATTAAAATCATTTAGATAGAAACTTATAAAACACACATCATTAAATTATTTCAAAAATATATATTATTTTTTCTTTAACACTTTTTCAATTATTTGTGTATATCTAAATAGATATTATTTATGCATGTGATCAAGTGTATTTGTGCATCCTATAAGAAATAGGGATAGATATGTAAAATGACAAAAAATCAGCAATGCGAAAATGAAAAAAAAATAAATTAAAAAGTAAAAGGCTAAAATGCACTTTTGGCCTTCCTAGTTTCCAAAAGTTGCAATTTTGACCCCCAAGTTTTAGCCCCTTTGTAAACCATGACCCCCTTGATTTTGACTCAGTCAAAGCTGACTTGGCGCACTTTTAATATTATTTTGTGCCATAAAGACAGCCTACAAGGATTTTAGCAAAAAATAAATAAAAATTCTCACGTGACCGTTGTACAACGGTTCTATTCCTCTTCCCCATAAATCACCCCTTCTCTTTTTTCTCCATAAACATTCCTCTTCTTCTCCATAACCATTTTTCTTCTTCACACAAAAATTTGCATCCATCCTCATTCTTCACTACATTTTTACTCGATTCAAACCCATAAAAACTTAACTTTTATGGATTCTCTTCCATTCAAACCCTTTTCCATACTATTTTGTTACGGATGGCTCGACCCAATGATTCTTTAGCTTCATCTTCTTTTGGAAAACAAAAAGGTATTGTTCTATGCTACTGTGGAGTTGATTCTCCATTGGTAATCTTCACTGTATCCATGTTCTCTCCTTGGTTCTACCTTGTTCCATCACCCAATATGCTCTTCCCTCCATTATTTTCCTGCATCACGTCACTAAGCAGCTTCTTCAAATCAGAAGACTTCGCAACCCTTACCTTCGTTTTTGTCTTCTTCACATCTGCGACCTTCACATCCGTTTTCTTCGCATATGTGACATCCGTTTCCAAAATAGGGGGGTCAAAATCGCAACTTTTGGAAACTTAGGGGGCCAAACATGCATTTTAGCCAAAGTAAAATATACTATATTACTATTGAACTTTTTGTGGGGTCCAATGTAATAAGATTGTGAGTTGCTTGTATTACCCAAAGAAAATGTATGTAATGGAGTCAAATATGATTACATGAGGATTTTCTCTACTTAAACCTTGAAATTTTTGTTTATGTCAAAATTTTATTGATAATATAAAAAATTACCTTGTGCGTCTAATTCTTTAAAACTTTTTTTTTCATCTTTCACTCTAAATCTTCATTTGCTTTCTCAAAAATGTTCAAGGATGTGTGGCCAATCTCAATGAAATTATGCTTCTTCAATGATTATTTAACGAGTTTTCATGTTTTTTCTTCATTTTTTTTTGTCCCTTTATGTTTGAAAACTGTTCTTCCATTCTCTTCAACTTCATTTTTTTTCTTTGCTTTTAGAGGTATAGTGTATACCCAGAGGTGACCCTAAGAAGAGTAATTGTCAGGGCGACTAATTTGGTTTGCATGGATTGCGCCAAGATGAACCGAGGCATGTTGTTTTGGCAAGCTCCCACTTGTAAAAGCATAAAACATGACATCTTTTACGGAGAGCCACCAATCGGTGATATGAGTTGTTTCCTTGAGAAAATTACTAAATAATTCAATCTTAAAGCTTTGAAGCTTCAACCAGTTAAGTTGGGATATTTGGTGAATTTATTATTGATTCACGATTGGTCTAGTCGGCACAACAAAGCCAAATTCATTGCCAATGTGTATATCTCAAAGGAGACCGAATTGTTGAGCCACACAATGGAAGATTTATGCCTCCATTCCCGTCTTTTTGTTGTTGCATTTGGATTTCAAGTCGCATAGTAAATCCTTGGAAGTAAGAACGTTCACCTAGTTCTCTCGTATTACATTGAGGTCAGGTGGGTGTGGTGGGGGGGTGGTGGGGGGGAGAGAGGTGTGGAAACAACATAAATATCATCAAATAAAAGAATGAATGTCGAAAAACGTATTAGGAAGTCCAAAACACTCATCTCCCGTTGAAATACTTATATACTTGCAACCTCAAATTAAAATCAATTAGGCAAAAACTTATTAAATACACATCATTAAATTGCTTCAAAAACATATAAAAGACTGAATGTTAAAAAACGTATTGGGAAGTCGAAAACACTCATCTCCCATTGAAATACTTATATACTCGCAATCTCAAATTAAAATTGTTTAGACAGAAACTTATAAAATACACAACATTAAATTATTTCAAAAATATATATTATTTAATTATTTTTTTCTTTAACACTTTTTCAATTATTTGTGTATATCTAAATAGATATTATTTATGCTGGTGATCAAGTGTATTTGTGCATCCTATAAGAAATAGGGATAGATATGTAAAAAGACAAAAAATCAGCTATACAAAAATGGAAAAAATTGTTAAATAGTAAAATATACTATATTACTATTGAACTTTTTGAGGGGGTCCAATGTAAGATTTTGAGTTGTTTGTATTTCCCAAAGAATATGTATGTAATGGAGTCAGACATGATTACACGAGGATTTTCTCTACTTAAACCTCAAAAAATTCCAGTTACGTCTAAATTTTATTGATAATATAAAAAAATTGCTCTTTTGCATCTAATTTTTTAAAACCTTTTATCATCTTTCACTCTAAATCTTCATCTGCTTTCTCACAAATGTTCATGGATGTGTGCCCAATCTCAATGAAATTATGCTTCTTCAATGATCAATTTACGAGTTTTCATGTTTTCTCTTCAATTTCTTTTTGTCCCTTTATGTTTGGAAACCACATCTTCCATTCTTTTCGACTTCATATTTTGTTTTCTTTGATTTTAGAGGAATAGTTTAAACCCAGAGGTGATCGTAAAAAAAGTAACTGTCTTGATGACTAATTTGGTTTGCATGGATTGCGCCAAGATGAACCTAGGCATGTTGTTTTGGTAAGCTCCCACTTGTAAAAGCATAAAACATGGTATGTTTTGCGGAGAGCCACCAATCGGTGACATGAGTTGGTTCCCCGGGAAAATTACTGAATAATTCCATCTTGAAGCTTTGAAGCTTCGACCAGTTAAGTTGGGATACTTGGTGAACTTATTATTGATTCACAGTCGGTCTAGTCGACACAACAAAGACAAATTCATTGCCAATGTGTATATCTTGAAGGAGATTGAATTATTGAGCCACAAAATGGAATATTTATGCCTCCATTGCCGAATTTTTGTTGTTGGATTTGGATTTCAAGCCGCATATTAAATCCTTGGAAGTAAGAACGCTCACCCAGTTCTCTCGTATTACACGGAGGTCAGAGAGGAGAGAGAGAGAGAGGGTTCGAAACCACATAAATGTCATAAATAAAAGAATGAATTTTAAAAATCGTATTAGAAAATCCAAAACACTCATCTTCCGTTGAAATACTTATATACTGGCAACCTCAAATTAAAATTATTTAGGCAGAAACTTATAAAATACACATCTTTAAATTAATTCAAAAATATATATTATTTAATTATTTTTTCTTTCTCACTTTTTCTATTATATGCATGTGATCAAGTGTACTTGTGCCTCCTCTAAGAAATAGTGATAGATATGCAAAAAGACAAAAAATCAGCTATACAAAAACGAAGAATTTTTTTTTGTTAAAAAGTAAAATATACTATATTACTATTGAACTTTTTGAGGGGGTCCAATGTAAGATTTTGAGTTGTTTGTATTGCCCAAAGAGTATGTATGTAAAGGAGTCAGACATGATTACACGAGGATTTTGTCTACTTAAACCTTGAAAAATTCCGTTTATGTCTAAATTTTATTGATAATATAAAAAATTACCGTTGTGCTTCTAATTTTTTAAAACCTTTTTTTTTCTTCATCTTTCACTCTAAATCTTTATTTGCTCTCTCACAAATGTTCATGGATGTATCACCAATCTCAATGAAAACTTGCTTCTTCAATAATAATTTTACGAGTTTTCATGTTTTTTCTTCAATTTCTTTTTGTCCATTTATGTTTGGAAACCGTTCTTCCATTCTCTTTGACTTCATTTTTTTTTCTTTGGTTTTAGAGGCATAGTGTAAACCCAAAGGTGACCCTAAAAAGAGTAAATGTATTGACGAATAATTTAGTTTGCTAGGATGAACCGTGGCAGATTGTTTTGGTAAGTTCCCACATGTAAAAGCAAAAAAGATGGTATCTTTTATGGAGAGCCACCACTCAGTGAAATGAGTTGTTTCCCTGGGAAAATTGCTGAATAATTCCATCTTGAAGCTTTGAACTTTCAACCAGTTAAGATGGAATATTTGGTGAACTAATTATTGATTTAAGGTTGGTCTAGTCAACACAGCGGAGGCAAATTAATTGCCAATGTGTATGTCTTGAAGGAGACCAAATTGTTGAGCCACACAATGGAGGAATTATGCCTCCATTGTCGTCTTTTTTTTGATGCTTTTGGATTTCAAGCCGCATAGTAATTCCCTGGAAGTAAGAACACCAACCTAGTTCTCTCGTATTACATTTGAGGTCAAAGGAGGGGGAGAGAGAGAGAGAGAGAGAGAGAGAGAGGTGTTAATCATGTAAAGAACCCAAGCTTGTACACATTCCTTCAAAAAATTAGAGCCCGATCGGCTAGATGTTGCAAAGAATGAAGATGACGAGCTACTTTATGGATTTCAATAAAGATGATGGGGTATAAGATCAATGTTCCCCGCAAAGCACATTCAATGTGGGTTTTTAAGATTTGAAACCTTTTTGAAGAAATTCTTGTAACAAAATAGAACCTAGAGTTGGAGAATCCATATAGGGCAACTTATAGTTTGGAAAGATTCTATCCACTAACTCAGTCGATCTAACATAGAAGATAAAAACTGGTAGAGCAAAGAAAGGAATAGACAACCCCATTGTTTAAGGAAGAGAACGATGACCTGTTGAGAAGATCTATGGCTACCATTGGGTTGAGTGAATCGACAAGGTTTAGTAAGTTTTCTGACCTATCGCGAGCTAAATAAAAGGTTCTAACAACCAACTTTTTATTTTCCGGTGCAATGATGATACTTTTTCATGTGCAACTCTAATATTCACATCACATCATCTCATCACTCAAGGACCAACCGATAATACAATGCATGAGGAAATTTTTACACCTAAAAATAATTATCTTGTTAGTCAACATCGACATATATGAGATTGGACGTTAAGAGAAGAAACCCCCAGCTAATGAAAGGTTAAGCAAATACTAGAACAGTTGAGCGAGGGAATCTAATTCCTTCTCAATCCCAAACATTGCACCATATTATTCTTTTTAAGGGCCCTAGTATTATTTTTTTAATTTGGTACATGATATATGTGAAAGCTACATTGTACCAATGTACCAATATGGTAGACTACATTGTTAGATACTTGCCAAGTTTTTTATTTTATTACAAGCTATGCTTTTTATTAAAAAAATTAAAAGGGTTAAGATATAATTCTTTTGACAAAAATAAAAGATTTTTGAATTATGTGATTCAGGCAAACGAGTTGAACATAACGAGTCGAACCAAGTGGTTCGTGAACTTTAAATGAGCGGAACTCGTGCTACAAAAAGATTCTTATTAAGCTTGAGTTTTAAGCCAAACCAATTTTTATCGAGTCAAGGTCAGACACATTCGACTCGACTCATTTCCAGCCGTGGCTAATAAGAATAGTTTTGATGTAAATAATCGGGTTGTACACTCTAATTAAAGAGAGTCAACCAATAAAACAAGCTTTTTCCCATTTCTTATATCTTTATATTTCCGTCTTTATCTTTATTTATGAATTTTTTAGTGTAGCTCCAAAAACCCTAAAAACAACCGTACATAATGCTTTGCTAGAGAAATTAGGAAACGGATAAGGGAGAGACATAATTTATCCCTCATCGTTAATCACCTAAAGAAAAGGGAGTCACACTCGATGACATTAGTTGAACCTCGACTAAATTCTTACTCCATCAATAAAAACATTTTATGTAGTCACTTCACAAATTTAAATAAAAATATAAGTTGCAGTTTAAAACGGGTCTAAACGTATAATAAGCTTAAACAAATGACGGGTTGGTAAACATTTAGCATTCTGTTTTTGTCAACAAAAAAAATTAGCATTCGGTTGAATAAAAAAATTGTTAAGCCTTTCTTGTTAATCTGATGAGACTGAGTCTGATAACTTCTAAAAAAAATAAAATTGTACCAACGTTTATTCGGGTTTAGGGTTTAGGTGATGAGTCAAACTATACTGTTTTAATGTTTTAACTAAAATTTATTCGGGTTTAGGATTTAGTTTTAAGTAAATAAAACCGAACCAACTTCTATTCAATAGTTGAATGTTTAAGCCGGATTTATATCATGTTCATCTGAAAATTAATCTTCAAAGATTATTTTTACAAATAAACCAGCTGGAACTTATGATACCATTAATATCCACAGTGAAACCAAAATTTAGGGATAAATTTAAGAAAATTCATTCATTACAAACCTCCCAAAGAATCTAGAAAAATGAATGTCGAAATGGTTTATGGCTACAACAACACACTAATGTAATAATGGTTAGCAAATTCAGATCAATTTATTATTATACTTGATCCACATAACTATACTATTTGTTCGAAAATTTTGGGAGCATTGCAAACAATAACGAGCTAACGATCAAGACTTTTAAAAGGTACTAACATCACATCTTTATCCAATTTAAAATCTTAAAGACATTTAATATATGATTCACACTTCTTAAATACTATTCATATAGTTTATACGTAATCTGATTTTGATGTTGAAAAACAGGAATCAAATGCTGTCTAAAAAAAACGGAAAAGAACTTAGGAAAGGGTACTTTCATGATAAGTATATGTTAAATTGAAACATATTCTTAATGGTATAGTCAATAATATATGATGAAAAAGAGACGTGGTACGTACGTGTAGAAAATGACATGTACATTGTCCTTTTATTCTTATAATTCAATATCTTGCATGCATAAGTGTGAGAGCCCCTCCCTAGCTTTGTGAACTCCATTACACGAGTCCCTTAATTTGGAGATGTTTCTTGTAGTATAATTAATTAACAGGATTTCAACACGTGGAGCATTTTCAAGCACAAGATTTTGATAGTGATAGTCGGCAAGGGAACTGTTTTTAAGCGTGGAGGACAAAACTTTGAGCTTGAAAATGAAAGCCAAAGTTTGAAGATAGTGTGAAGCAGCCATCACAAACGGTTATAGACAAATTATGAGCATCAATAGATACACAAATATTGGACAAGACAGTAACATTGATACTTACACCTACATATGGACGGCAATTTGGAAAAAAAAATTAATCTGATAAAATGGTGAGATCCACACGAGTTTCTCCCAATAGGAGAGTGAGTGTTAATAAATATCGGCTCCTCCATTTATATGTGTGAGTTTTTAATGGCTTTGTCATTTCTTTTATCTATAAAAAAATTGTATACTGTGATTTCATGAAAACTTTAACATTTATGCTAAATTTTACCATTTGAAATTTTAACACTAGAAATTTACTTGAAATACTTCAAAATTAACATATAAAAATATATTATAAAAAACTTATCAAGTTTTATGAAAGGGTTTGGATTGAGGGTTGACGGATTCAAATACATGTTACCTGAAGTATCAAACCATTTTAGGTTTACACAGATTAGACTCGAACTTGAATGGATTGGTTTGTTTGGATCACTCAGACTCGTACCCCTACAAATACTCATATAATTCTTCAATCAAAAGTGTTGGTGTTAAGTAGTAAACAAATTGAAGCTATAATGTTCTCTATTGACTAGTAACTAAGTAATAGAATGAGAACCATTGATAGGTAAAAAACGATTTTTTTTATTGTAAATAAAAATGGATTTTATAACCCTAAAAATCGGATTTTCTTAGAAATCGTGGTTGGGCCTAACACAATCCTACAAAACCGGTTTGTTAGGTGAGGATTACCCCCCACTTATAAACATATTGTCATGTCATCTCCTAACCGTATGGGACTCTTAACACCCTCCTCCCCCTTCTTGATCAGGACTGATCATTTGAAGCGTGGACATAAATGGCGGGTGGCTCGATAACGGAAACCTGATAGTAGGTGGTCCAACGGATCTTAGAGGAGGCTCTGACACCATCTTAGAAATCGTGGTTGGCCTTAACACAACACTACAAAACCGACTTGTGAGGTGAGAATTGCCCCCACTTATAAACATATTGTCAGGTCATCTCCTAATCGATGTGAGACTCTTAACAGATTTTACAAATATCATGGTTTGGATATTGTAATATAGCTGATTTTAAAGTCTCCACAATGTTCTCAATTCAAAAGCATAGTGGTATCCATTAAATTAAGGCATGTGAAGATCAACAAGCTTATGTTGTTTTTTGGATTTCCAAACTGTTGTATTTTGGTTTTTCAAATTCGATTTTCTACTGAAGTTGTTACTAGGTTGAGTCACGACCAGGTCGCTCTCTCTAAGATGTTTCATGGCACTGCCCAAAATTATGCAAGGCAGACTATCAATCGCGCCGCCTCCAGGATAAAACAAGTTCAGCTACAACTGTGCGGTTAACTACTGCATTGTAGAAAACCGTTCGAGAATTACACCTTCTATATGGTACTAAGACCACTCTTTTAATATTGAAACCACTGTTATATGGTATTGTGACCATTCTATTATGGTACTGAGACCATTCAAATATGGTGATACCACCATTTCGACTTTTTTAATTTCTCCTCAAATAGAAAAATATTGAAAGAATATTTATATACCGTTAAGATCATTCTTAATTCCGACGGGACATTATTATTCAAAAAGGGACTATGATCTTAATAGTACTCTTTACTCCGAAGGGACATATATTATCGAAGGGACTATGTTGTTAAGACCTTTCTTAATTCCGAAGGGACATTATACCGAATAGGGACTAATGTCTTAAGAACACTCTTAATTCCAAATGGACAGAAAAAACGAGATGAAGAGAAGAAAGACTCATCAACACAAGTCAAGAAAGGGAGAAGAGAGAAAGAGTTCTCGACAGCTCAATAGAACTCTTTGGTGTGTGTGTTTTGAACTATGTGAGCTCTCCTTTTATTGGGAGAGTTTGTAACTAATTTGGAGAAACTTAAGAATTAAGTAAACTTAAAAATTAAACAACCCGCATATCAGCTCAAGTAACAAAATAATCGGATAAGTTCAAAAAGAAACAATGTTCCAACACTAGATCTATTTTTTCCATCCTTAAAATTTGGGAGTTTGTGTTCTATTTTATATGGGACCCCACACTCTATTTTTTCAATTCACACAACACTAGATCAAAGTTTAATTACTTGGTGTTTATTCTTCTAGCCTTCCAACTTTTTTCCATCTTCACACCAATGTTCCAACAATATATAAACTGAACTATTTCTTTTTTAAAGAAATTCACAAATATCTTGTATCCAAAGGAAATTCTTTCTCTTCAATAACTTTTTTTCTTTTTATGACCAATCCAGTTAGAGACTTCTTGCTATGAAGTAAATGTATCATGCATGTGATAGACACAGTTACGTATGCATTTTACTGGATCACTCCTATTGGGTGGGTAGCTGAAAATCCATTAAAGATGTATGGAATTTAAAAAATATATATGAATTTCAATTTACACTAACTAGGAGAAGAACTTGAATTATCGTTGAAAATTGAATAGGGAGAGAATAGTAATATACTCCCTCCGTCCCTATATATAAGCACTCTTTGCCTCTAATAAAAGGGTGTTTATATATAGGGATGGAGGGAGTAATTTGGAATTTGATCATAACATAAATAAGTTCTTGCTAAATCATTTGCGTTTAACTACTTTGTTAATTTGATAGACAGTTTGTACTTTTTTTTGCCACGGATAGATAATCATAGTTTTCTATAGATAGATAATTTTTACTTGAGTTGTGGAAAATGGAAATTGTTTAAAAATAAATAGCCTTATCTATTGTAGTTCGATCGATCAGGGCTTAAAGAAGGGATTCCAATGCTGAGATTTTTACATGGATGGAAGAAAACAACAACCATACGTGTGTAATAATATTGTTTGATTTCTTGAGACAAATTCTTGCATAGTGTAGTATAAGTGCTAGATATTTCCTCTATAAAAAAAGGTGATACATATTTAAATCCATTAATTATTTGATATGGAGTATAAGCCCGTGTTTTCAGGTTAACTGCAGAAACACATGGGTGTCCAAGTCAAGTTCAATGTATAGTTGATTTTTGGGGTGAAAATTTGATGCTTTATCCAGTTTTTTATTTTATTTTTGAGGGATATTCAATTTTTTTGTCGATTATACTAGTGGCTAGAACTCACACATCTTAAATGTGGAGAAGTGAAGTCTCCCGGGTTCGAACCCTAACCTTGCATATAATATGCAATATCTTAGCAACTGAATTAAACTCAAGGGATTACATTTTAAAATAGGTGCAACACAAAGACTTCCCAAAAGACTAATCTAAAAAAAAAAAATCTTATCCATCTTCCTTCTCTCTTTTTAATTTGTTTACTATTACTTTTTTTTATATAAATATTTTTTTTAGTGAAAGAAAATGTTTTCATATTTTCTAATTTTATTTTCTTCATATATATGCATATAATAGTTGTCCAAGTGTCTTGTCAACAAATGTTAAGCACCATAGGCTGCAATGGTACGATTCTATAGTAATTACTGATGTAGTACAACATTAGATAGAATACGGTCGATCTCCTTGAAAGTTTCTATTTTTTATGGGAGATTTCTACAAATATTTAGTTTGTTTCGATATTCATTCATTGGCCTCGGCTTTGCGTGTTGCTATTCAAGTGTGAATGATATTCTCACATTGATTGTTAATGACTTTACTTTCTTTTCTTTCTTTCTTTTTTTACGAGGGAAACTTTACTCGTGTGTGTGTGTGTGTGTGTGTGTGTGTGTGTGTGTGTGTGTGTCCAGCTAGCCTGGGCATACACCCGGGCTCAACCCGTACTCAGTGGCGAATTTCCTTGGGACCTATGGAAGCCATGGCATCCA
>Ga0228711_1001559_pt1 | contig 33996 bp, 20 predicted proteins | sample MedpolnodulmetaG_2_FD_177996 | JGI IMG/M metagenome (GOLD analysis project Ga0228711, IMG submission 177996) | Root nodule microbial communities from Medicago polymorpha collected in Santa Monica, California, United States - brown nodules | ecosystem: Host-associated > Plants > Roots > Nodule... | reverse complement strand
GGAGAAAGAGAGAGGGGGGAGGAAGAGAGAGAGATAGTAAAATTTTAAAAGAAAAACAATCCCAAGAAATCTCATGTTTTCATGAAAGACTTTTTGTTGCTAAAATTTCATAAAAAAATTCCACAAAATCCAATTTATTAAACATTCCTTCGAAATTTGAATGATTTTGAATACCACAAGACTTTTTTTTAAGTGATGAAAAATCTTGATTGAATATCTGAAGACTTTTTTAAAATGACAAAGAGTCTTGATTGATCACCACAAGACTTTTTTTAAGTTGCAAAGAGTCTTGATTGAATACCATAAAACTTTTTTCATAATTAAAAAGTCTTTTAAAATCTCTTAAAATGTTAATCCAATACATCTCCCAGTCACTCACCATTCTCATAACCCTCCGATTTTCAAGTGAACCAAACCTTGATAATCTAAAGTTCAATTGAGACTTATGTAAAGATCGATAATTGTTATTCACCTTTCATCATTAACTTAAGTTCATTAACCTATTATTATAATAATTTTAATTAATTAAGGTTAATAATTTAAATTGTTAAAATCAATTTAATAAAAATAAAATAAGTGTATTTTGCATTTCTTTTTCAGGGTGTACATATGTTGTGTAAAACTAGAATAACCGGCCAAATCGGTTTGGATTAACCCAATATGACAGTTTGAGTTAGGTAAATAAGTGCCAGTGGTTTGGAAAATCGCAAAATTGATCCCTAATTTCTTAAATTAATTCTTTATTTTAAAGTAGTCAGTAATTAATTTAAAACAAAAAATTAAATTAAATTAAAGAATAGGATAGGATGATGAATTAAACCTTTCCGACTACTACCAAGTTTTTTGAAGTAAGGGTGTGAAGGGTTTTAATTTGTGGGGTAAATTTAGGAGTTATAAAAGATTTTAGAGCATTGTTTTGCAAAATTGTTTGTTACTCATCGTGTGCCCCTAAAAAGGAAAATTGTTGTTCACACATATCATAAGGCTGAGACACACGAGTAAAATACTATACTGTTCCTCGGCAGTTACTACTGTCGAGGAAAACCTCGGTAGTTAACTGCCGAGGAAAACCTCGGGAGTTAACTGCCGAGAAAACTGTTTCATCAGATGAAACATTCAATTTTTTGTGTTAGGTACTTCACATTTAAAAAGACGGTTAAAGTTATGATAACGCGACCGACTCTCTTGATGATTTGAAGGCACAACTTAACACTTATTTTGAGCATCTTGGTGAAAATCAATATACAGGTCACTTGTTTGGTCAAATGCCATGCATAGACCTAGGAGAAGATAGAGATGAATGCGCATGGAAAACGACAAGCTATATGCCTTGACTTATTGAAGACGATAGCAACATTGGATTTATGTTTAGGAGTATGGTGGAAAGTAATATATTATATATGTATGTTCGTTCCATATGCAATTGCCTTGAATGTAAGTAGGGATTTAATTTTATGAAATGAAATGAGTTGTAATGTGTTGTTTAATTATGAACACTATGTAACGTTTTGATGAATTTCAAACTTTTGTGTATTTTGAACCAAATGTTGGTTTGATTTAATTATGGACAATTGTAAAAGATATTGTATTTTTCTTGTTTATGACTGAGATTAAATGTTGTATGAGTTATATTGCCTTTGTAAATGCTCTGGTTTAATTACAGGTAAAAACTGACCGAAAAATGGCTTGGAAATGCTTTACAATTATGCAGAACCCACTATCTGCATAATTGTTTTTCTCGGCAGTTAACTACCGAGGTTTTCCTCGACGGTTTTACAATTCCTGACATCTAACTGTCGAGGGGCAATATGATATTTTACTCGTGTGTGTGAGCTGATGATAAGTGTGAATAGCAATTTTCAACCCAAAAAGCTTTAACGCACAGTGAGTCCCAACTAACTCCTGAACTCGCCGATCGCCTCCGTCAGAACTCAGAACCCGCCACCGTCTCCATAAGCCCCACCAACTCTCTTCTCACAAATCTTCGTTAATCACTCTATGTCTGCGAATTCGCTAAACGACGTCGCTTCGTGCTCATCAGAGATGGAGAAGTTCCTGTGCGAGTTGCTGTTAGACTCAACCCAGCCAATTTCCGAACGCTTCAGAGCACTCTTCTCTCTTCGCAACCTCAAAGGCCCCGCCCCTCGCACCGCCCTTATTCTCGGTTACTCACTTTTCCTTTTCTCTTCAATTTTACAGCTTGCGCAAAGAACTTATCAGTTATTTTCAGCTTATTTTCGACATAGTTTGTGCAGACAACTTACTCCTTCCAGAATGAAACATAAGCAAAAGTTGTATTGGAAAAGTTGATGTATTTCATCTAAAATCTAAACCATTTACTTAAACTTTTCAAGTACCTTTTTGCTTATATTTCATTGCGGAGGAGTATAGCTCATAATTAAAAGTTGATATTTTGTTATAGAAATAGCTTATACACAATCACTTATAAGATAAGTTGTTTATCCAAATAGGGCCTTAACATAGAAATCACTTATACACAATCACTTATAAGATAAATGCTTAATTAAGTTGTTTATCCAAATAGGGACTTAATCAGCGATTGTTGTTAAGTGTTTATAAGATGAACGCTCAATTAAGTTGTTTATCCAAATAGGGACTTAATCAATGATTGTTGTTAAGTGTATTATTGCATGGATTCTGAACCAGCTTTTCTTTCTCTTTGGCAGCGACAAGAGATTCATCAAATTTGTTGGCTCACGAAGCTGCATTTGCATTAGGGCAAATGCAAGAACTCGAAGCCATACCTGCATTAACCTCAGTTCTTAATGATCTTTCTTTGCATCCCATTGTTCGCCATGAGGTAGTGCCAAAGTAGCCTTCTATTTCTTCCTTTTCTGAATGTGTCACTTTTTTCTGTTTCAGTTTTAAGATGATGATTGTGGTTGTTTCAATCTTGCTCAGGCAGCAGAAGCACTTGGCGCTATTGGTTCAGATAGTAATGTTTCTCTTTTGAAGCATAGTTTGGATTCTGATCCGGCTCAAGAGGTTCGAGAAACTTGTGAATTGGCTCTTCAACGTATTCTTAATTTAAAACATGCTGCTACTACTGATGATTCGACTGCACCTGGTATTTCTCCGTTTAAGTCTGTTGATCCTGCGGCACCGGCCAGCTCTTGTTCTTCAGTTAGTCAACTAAGGTTTGTTTGGTTCATGCTGTTAGAAACAGACTCTTGTTAACCAGAGAGAGTAATTTGTATGTTGCTAACTCGGTTTTCAATTAATAATATTAGGGATTTACTTCTCGATGAGGAAAAAGGGATGTATGAGCGCTACGCAGCTCTTTTTGCACTTCGAAATGATGGCGGAAATGAAGCTGTTGCTGCTATTGTTGATTCCTTGGGTTCCAAGAGTGCTTTACTGAAACATGAGGTTTGATAAGTACACTTTTATGTCAATAAATGTTGTCTGCATTCAGTATGTTTTGTATGAACTGCACATAAGTGATAACTTCACATGAGAAAACATCAGGTCAATCTAGAGGGTTCTATATCGTTCGTACTTTTAAATGTTGAACCATTATATTCCTTGGAGCAGAATAAGCATGTAATTGTCATGTCAAAAGAAGTCAGTTGTTCTTCAGTAGTTTAATAAAACAATAATTCAAATAATATCATACGACTGCCTTAATGTTGCTGCTTAACTTTGAGTACACCTGTTTGATTCTCTGAATATTTTTAACAACTGTATTTGCTGAAATTTTAGGTTGCATATGTTTTGGGCCAATTGCAAGACAAAGCTGCTTCAGCTGCTCTATCCAATATACTTAGAGATGTGAATGAGCATCCAATGGTTAGACATGAGGCTGCTGAAGCTCTTGGTTCAATTGCAGGTATTGCATTTAAAACCACATCTATGGAATCATGTGACTTCTGTTGCAGTCAATAATATATGGCATTAATATTGCTGTGGTGTCATCCATGTATAAAAAGATAAATGCAAGCATATTGTGTAGTGTATAGAATTCATGAATAGATAGTAATGTAGCAGTCTAAGTAAATGTTCTTTTTGGTAATGAGCATTGAGCAGTTCAACTTAACTTAGGTTGCAGCTTTTAGTATATATGGTGACTCGGTTCATATCTGTATGGTTTTGACTGGTCGAAACTCAAATGTAAGCTCATTCTATTAGTTTGCAAATAAAAAAAGTAGAGGTGCTGGAGAAGGCACCTGTTAGTTTTTACTATTCAAAGTGATTTTAAAGTTTTATGCTTCTTGGTTGGATTTGGTTGAGATATATTACGCATCAATTTGAAGAGCGTCTAACTATTAGTTCATGAGTGCAATCAATATCTTTTAGTTTGAGATGTAATTCTTTTTCTCACCAAAACCTTTCTATTCTTTTAATATGTTTGATATTTATTTTTTACTTTTATCAGTTGTGTTATGATATTAGTTTTCTGAGTTTGTGGTGGAGGCCCTCCGAAAAATAATGTTTCTGTGCACCTATGCCCTTCCATCTCTTTTATATCTTGCAACAAAATATCTCTCGTCTTTATTAATTCTATAATAATAGCACATGAACTATATTCCCTCCATCTCAAGTAGATTTTCTGTAGTCTATGAGTCTATGACAAGCCTATGATGTATATAAGGTAATGTTTGGCACATAGAAAATGGAACGGGACAATCTTCCTGTTCTCTTTGGTTCTACCTTTTTACATGGACCAATGAATACCATAAGGCTTTGTCACGTATTACTTCAAAGATAGATTTTTTTCATGTAAATACTTCTTTGTGATTTGGCCTTTTATATAGTTTGTTTAGTCTCTGCGTCTGGAATTTTTAATCTATCTTCTATTTGGTCAACTCTTTTTACTGGTGCTTCTACATCTCTTTTTCACACATGTCCAAATCACTTAAAACATGACTTTATTTCCTTTGGCAGCTACCCCAACTTTTTTAGTTGAACCAAAATTTACTAAACATAGAACACAAATGTTATGTTTTGTGCTTTTCTTCTGTCCTAAGACATATTTACCAAATGCTACCCAAGTTTGACTTCAGTTTAATTTTGAGAAACTTTATTTAATCTCTTAGTTTTACTTTAATTTAATTTTGCTTAACTTTATTTAATCTTTTACCAAGTTGGCTAATTAATCATTTATTGCCTCAATGTTTTTCTTTATCACTAAGTATAGTTGTGAATACTTCTAAATATTCGAATCTCCCCGTTTACATAGTTCTTTTGTTGTATGCTCTTAGATGACCAAAGTGTATCCCTTCTTGAGGAATTTTCGGCAGACCCAGAGCCTCTTGTTGCACAAAGTTGTCAAGTTGCTCTAAGCATGCTAGAATTTGAAAGATCAGGGAAATCATTTGAGGTATACACCATGGCACTTACTGAAGATTTTCATAATTTGCTTTAATGTTTGTTGACACTACTATCTTTTTCTCTTGGTTGCAGTTCCTGTTCATGCGTACTCCAATTGTACATTAAATGTTTTCTTATGGCGATATATTTCAATGATGTCAAGAAATGAAGAGTCCGCATGAGATTGAAGTGACAAGGACAGCAAAATAACGTAAACAGAGAAAAACTGGTGGATTTTTACATTTCTTAACTCAAAGTTGATGGAATTAGGAAAAACTAGCCCTATAAAACAAGGGTTGAACTGTAGTTTTGTTAATTTATGAAAAGAAACATTTTGTGATGAATTGGAAATCTTGGCTTTTCCTCAATCATAATTAAGAATAACTTACATGTATTTAGTTGTGATGATACAATTGCTTTCAAAAGCAAATAAATCAGTCCTTTAAGGATTCTCAGTAGAGATACGAGAGAAAGTGCTTTGTTATAAGTAATAAGAATCACAAGAGAGAAAGTTGTTGATTGTGAAAGAGTGGAGACTTTCGTATTGGATACTTATTGAGTTAATCGTCATGTAAAAATATACTTAAACTGTGCAATGTCAGTGTCACTGCATGTTTAATCTTCCTCCACAATCAGTAGAACATTCGATTATCAGCATCTTTAACATTCTAAAATCTGAAAATTGATGAGATGTTTTCAGGCTGAGGGGGAAAGAATTTCTCAAGTGGACTTTTTTATTATCAACAAGCAAATATATAATCATATAAAGTTGATTAAAAGTGAAAGGTCATTAGGCTGGCTGGAATATAAGTGTAACCTTGGACATTGAAAAGGAAATGATGTTGCGTTTCTTGATCTTCCATAACTTACCAAAAGCCATGATAACTTTGTAAGTACTAATAGCGAAGTTAAACCCTACCAAAAATACATAGAGAAGACTCTAGTGTGATAGTGATTGCAATATTATTTTACTTTACCTGGATTTTTTTTAATATTCTTTTATATAAATTCCCTTTTCCTTGAGTTAGAAAAACCTGGATATATAGTTTAATTTCAGACCGATCCATATAAAAGAATATCTATTAGAAAACTATTTAAAACGATTTATAGTTAAATATCTAGAAAATGAAATATTAAATTTTCACAGCTTGTGGAGGAAGATATAAGTTTTTTTGATAGGGTGTTGAGGAAGATATCTTAGTTGACTAAACAAAAAGAAATTGCATGTAAGCACAAAAATATTAATTTTTTTTTTGAAGTAGAATAATAATAATAAAATTTGATATTCAATACAAATTTGAGAGATTTAATTCCACTATCTACCTACAACTGACCTATCGAAATTGGAGGAATTATATTAATTTTTTAAGGTGAATTATATTAATTTTTTTTAATTCCTCATAAATATTAATTAAATTTATTGAGTTGGTAAGCTGTGTTCCAATATTATATTAAAATGAAAATAATGTTGTAATTCTAATATTCTGAGTGTACTATATATATATATAACAAGAGAGGGTGGGGAGAGAGAGTGGTAGTAGTTGTTGGAGTGTGTTCGTTCGTGTGAGAATCTTGATTTTTCAATGTCGAACCCTCAAAACGCGAAGCCATGGAAAGCAGAGTACGCAAAATCAGGTCGTTCGTCATGCAGAACCTGCAAGAGTCCCATTGCAACCGAGAAGCTCCGTCTTGGAAAAATGGTTCAATCCTCCAAATTCGATGGCCTCATGCCTGTAATCATAACTCCCTCTTTTCTCTATTTCATTTTTTGTTTTTTTTATTATTATTTCAATATTGCCCCATTTTTATCAATGCTGCTACATTCACGCATTTCTTGATTTTTAGACCTATTTTAGGGTTTAGGTTACAGTTTAAACAGTAATGCCATTATATTTTTACTATTTTTTAGTATATATTTGTAACAGATGTGGAACCATGCTGAGTGCATATTGAAGAAAGCCAACCAGATAAAATTGTATGAAAATTTATACTTATTAAAATTTCAATTTCTTTAATGTTTTGTTTTCACAATGGTAACGATTTATAGTTATGTGTTACTGTTCTTGTATAGAGTTGATGATGTTGAGAACTTAGAGGCGCTTCGTTGGGAAGATCAGCAGAAGATTAGAAAGTACATTGAGAGCGGTGGTGGTGGTAGTGGCACACCGAAGTCGAATGCCGCCTCTAAGTCGAGTGCTGGAAAAAATATTGAATATGGTATTGAAATTTCTCAAACTTCACGTGCCGCTTGCAAGCATTGTGGTCAAAAAATTATCAAAGGAGAGGTTGGTTTTTAGTATTTCTGTATGTATAGTGTTGTAATTGCAATGGTTAACTTCTTAGAGTGTGTATGTCTTGTTAATTGGACCTGATGAATTTCTTTTTGATGTGAAAATGAGGCCATAATCAGTAACGTGCTAATTAAAATGGAAATTTTGATTATTTTGGTTATCATGAATTCATGATTAACTTATGAAAATAACATATTACACATTTAGTAATTCCTTGATGATATTGATGATTTAAGTGATGAAACTATTAAGATGCATGGTTTAAACTTTTGTTCTAATATCTAGCAGTTCGTGTTTGATATCACGAATTTTGCCTTGATAGCTAAGATTTTTGCTGCCTATGTCTTTTGCCTAGCGAAGTTGCTATTCCATCGCTTGTTAAATCTATGATCACGTCCTGGCATTCAGGACTAGAATCTTTATGCTATTTCACTCTATTCTCCATGCTAATATTCATTTTGTATTGCCAAAATCCTCTTTAGATAGCCTAACTCATCATTCGAGTAAAAGGAAGTTTTGTGGATGTTCATAAATTTCTGGATGTTGTTTGTTATAGCAAATTGTGACATGTCGAAGAATATAAAGCTACCTCAAAGATATGTTTTATGAATTGTGTGGTGGTGGACACGAGTGATTTTAATATAATTATTCTAAGCTCTTCCACTCTAAAATCAGTTGTGCTCCCGTTAACTCTTTTTGTTTGGGCAGATGATGAAGCTATATCTTATAAGATTTTAGCCATTCCTCTTCTTCAGTTGTATACAACGTTATCAATGGCAAATTATGGTGGCCAGTCAAAAGGCTGCCATATAAACATGGTGTAAACATCACAGATATAATAGTTGTTGGGGACTTTGGTGGCTGGCACAAAATCCAACCTGCCATACCGGCATGACAGAAATTTGACAATGGCAGATTTTGGTGGCCAACCAAAAATCTGCCTTAAACGTGACGTTGTGACCTATGGTGGAAACATCACGAATGTAATAGACGTTGGGGATTATGGTGGCTGGCAAAAACTCCATCCTGCCATACCACCATGGCAGAAAGTTCACAACATTGGTTGTATGATAGCTAAAGAAATAAATGCCTTTGGTTTCTTCTACACATCTGTCTTTATTAATTAGGAGGGAGATATAATTTGTGAATGTGCTAATCAGGGGTCTTGCATTCAACCAACTTCCCTCCCTCTTAACTATGATATAATTTCCTTAAAATGTCATTAAGTTCAAAAATGTTCTGGCAATGTTCAATTATTATCTATGAACGTCAGCCTTTTCGTTTTGCAATTGCATGAAAACTGCACAACTTACAATAGCAACAAGTTTCTTCATGCTTGTTAAACTTCTTCATTTCTGCAATGTTAAATATTTTTAAATCTAATTGCCATTCAAAGATCAGTTTTTATTCAGATGCATATCAGAATTCAGAATGTTTCCTAATTATTCATGATCATATTGATCTAAGCATGAGTTATTGGTTTTGGATTCTCTCTCCTCACTGACTATTCACTAATTCGATTTTTAGATTCGCATATCTACTAAGCCTGATGGTCAAGGTGCCAGGGGTTTGGCTTGGCACCATGCCAAGTGTCTCTTGGAACTATTTCCATCAATTCAAGTGGATAATTTGCCTGGATGGAATAGTCTCTCATCTTCTGATCAATCGGCTGTCAGTGAGTTGGCTACGAAAGACCATCCTACAAATAGAGGAGGTATGGTGAATGATATGCTGCAGAATGGCTGGTTTTTAGTGCTTTAGTTACTTTCTCACCGTTTTCCTTTCAGGTGGTAGTGGTACAAATGTCGAGGCTGAAGATGTTAAAGATTCCACACAACAATTCTCTTCCAAAGGTGGCACTAAACGGGGGAAAGATGCAGAGGGTGAGCAAAAGTCAAAGGCTGCTAAAGTCAAGGGAGATGTGTCTGCAAGCAGGGTAGTGGCAGTGAAAAATGCTGATGACTCCGGGGTGGCACATGATCTTGAGAATAGACTGGAGGCCCAGAGCAAAGATCTCTGGGCTCTGAAGGATGATCTTAAAAAGCATGTGACAACAGCAGAGATGCGTGAAATGCTGGATGCCAATGGTCAAGATTCAACAGGATCAGAGCTTGATTTGCGTGACCGCTGGTAATTTAATCACTCATGACTTTTCTGCTCTGATCCTTAAGAAGCTCTGCCGCATCTAAGGCTATACTTATGAAGATTAACGTTTGTCATCCATTATGTTACTGTCCCTTTCTACTAAGATGCCAGTGATTTTACCAACAATAGATTTTGTTTATTTGTCTGCTGAGTGTCTACTATTATGCACAATTCTTCAAAAGAAAATAATTTTAATGCAAGAAAATCTAGCATGTCCATGATTGTCTGGATGAGGTCATAATTTCCAGATCCATTCTGCTTTCTTTGTGATGGTTTTGAAAATATTATCCTGTAAGCTACGGTTTATTTATTTCTCCAGTTTTGATAATTATTGTTGTCATTTCAGTGCTGATGGAATGATGTTTGGAGGACTTAGTCTGTGCTCACTATGTTCTGGTTTTCTGCGTTATTCTGGAGGAGTGTACCGATGTACTGGATACATTTCCGAGTGGAGTAAATGTTCCTACTCTAACTGCGAACCAAAGCGTGCTGAAGGGAAGTGGAAAATCCCAAAGGAAACAGATAATCAGTACCTTAAAAAGGTCTGTAAAAAGAAAATAGTCATAGAACAAAACCAATGTATTGTGACTTATTTTTGTCTATTGTTTACAGTGGTTCAAATCTCAAAAAGGGAAGAAACCAACTAGGATATTGCCTCCGCCATCATCAAGGACTTCTGCTGAAATTCAAATTTCTGCAGGCCAGCACCAACCATCAAATAGTGAAACTTTGGCTGATTTGAGAGTTGCCATCTCTGGGTTGCCTGAAGATTCCATTGTATAAATTCTCTGTGTTTTCCTTTACCTTTAATAATTAATACCTCAGTCCCCCAAACCATTTGAGGAATTGTCATGATTAATTTTGCTTTATAGTATCTAGTATTCATCTTCTGTAATGTGCTTTTACAGGTGGAATGGAAACGCAAAATTGATGCTGTAGGTGGAGTGCTTCATGCAAAAGTGAAGAAAGGTATCTGCTCCACCGATCGATTATGAAAATGTTTTTTTTAAAAGAGAAATACTTGTGATTTTTGTAATTTTTTACTTGAACTGATAACTCTCGACTGACCAATTTATGAATATGTTTTTTAAAAGAGATATACTTGTGATTTTTGTAATTTTTTACTTGAAACTGATAACTTACAGATACCAACTGCTTGGTTGTCAGTGGAGCGCTTAAGGATGAAGTTGAGATGCGGAAGGCAAGGTATTGGCGAATTCAAATGCCAGTGTCTGATATTTCCTTTTTCTTTGATTATTTCTGTCAAAACTAACTTAAGAGTTTGATCTGTAGGAGGATGAAAATACCAATAGTCAGAGAGGACTATTTGGTTGACTGTATGGAAAGGAAGAAGAAGCTTCCATTTGATATGTACAAAGTTGAAATGATTGGCGAGGCTTCTAGCATGGTCACCATCAAAGTCAAGGGGCAAAGTGCTGTTCATGATGCTTCTGGCCTACAGGATTCTGGCCACATTCTAGAGGAAGGGAAAAGCATATATAATACAACTTTGAATATGTCTGATTTGTCTACTGGTATTAACAGGTTGGTTCATTCCATTTTAGTTCTCTTTTTCACCATTCAGCTTAATATTTTTAGTTGTTAACCAGGGAATAGCAGTTTGTGATTGATTAATAAAACTGAACCTAAAAGTATGCTACTTTTTATTATAATGCTATGTTTCATATAAAACATTAAGCGTCAATTGTCAAGAACTGTTAAGTTCTATATTTTGAGTTTATTTGTCCTTCTGAAGTTGACTACCACTGCCAATTGGAGAGAAAGTCAATGAAAGGGGGACTGGTTTTAGAGAGAATTCTGAAACTTAGAAATTCTTTATTTCTGAATGTCATTCTGATACTATTGAGAGTACATGAAACTATCTGTAGAGGGTCATAACTGCCTTCCTAACTAACTGCTCCGTAACAAAATTCTGTTATCTTCACTAGCCAACCGAAATACTAATCTACAAGCTATACAGATGAGTAGAGAGCTTAGATGCAGAAACTATCGACCACTACATTCAAAACTGCACTATCACTAGAACAATTTGGATGGGATTGCTTTTAATTATTTTGATCATGGAATCAAGGCAGTAATTATGCAGCAATTGTATCTATTTACTGTGATGGTGACTAATGGGAGCACTGGGGGTCTGGGGCTGTTGGGTCTAATTTCCCATTGATTTCTGTTGTATCACTTTCTTTTTTAAGATTCTTGTTAATACCCTCTAGAAAAAACTAGGTCTCCATCATCATCTCTAACTTTTGTTTCCCATGTAAAGCTACTACATCCTGCAAATAATTGAAGAAGATAATGGGTCAGATTGCTACGTGTTTCGCAAATGGGGTCGAGTGGGAAATGACAAGATTGGAGGGAACAAACTGGAGGAAATGTCGAAATCTGATGCAATCAGGGAATTCAAACGACTATTCTTTGAGAAAACTGGAAACCCTTGGGAGGCCTGGGAACAAAAGACTATTCAGAAGCAACCTGGAAGATTCTTCCCCTTGGAAATTGTACTATATCTTTTTTTATTTTTAAATTATTTGTTTGATGGATATCATTTCCACACATCATGTCAATATTCAGCTGATGTTTGTTTTGAACACTTGATTTTGTAGGATTATGGAGTTAACAAACAAGTTGTGAAAAAGAGTAAAAACAATGCAGACAGCAAATTACCCTCTCCATTAATAGAATTGATCAAGATGCTCTTTAATGTGGAAACATACAGGTCATAGTCAAATGCCTCATCATTTTATTTGAATATATCTGATGCAATACTAAATCTTGAGTTTTGTAGATCCGCCATGATGGAATTTGAGATCAATATGTCCGAAATGCCACTCGGGAAACTGAGCAAAAGTAATATCCAAAAGGGTATGTTAACACAATTATTATTTTAAAACTTTTTACAAGCTACGGTAGTTTCTCATTTTCTTTCATTGGCAGTGTCAAGCTATCCCATATCATGTATTAATGTGATGTCTGCTTCCTCATCCCAGGTTTTGAAGCATTAACAGATATACAAAATCTTTTTAAAAGCAGCAATGCTGATCCATCAGTCAGGGATAGCTTGCTCATTGATGCTAGCAATAGGTTCTTCACTGTGATCCCTTCCATTCATCCACATATTATTAGGGATGAGGATGATTTTAAGTCAAAGGTTTGTTACCTTTATTTTTTATTTATTTATTTATTTATATACATCATATGTATAGTGTTAGGCTTAGCAATATCATTAAATTAGACTGATGTTTTTACAGTAGTTTTCAACTTTCAGCCATGACTGTCTTAAGTACATAACTTCGGCAGTTGAAGTGTAAAACTCAAGTGTTGAGATTATTTTATGTTTAAATACAGTTACAATTAATGGACTATTTATAATGGACCTTCACATGATTCTTTGAGTTTGTTTCCTTGCAATTTGACAGTGTGTTATTAAATTTCTAAATTATAAGACTAATCAAATAATAGTGGTAATGCAAGGCATGCGATTTTTTTTATCTTCATTGTTTCAACTTTGTCCAATCTCCAATGAATGTAAATAATATTAATGATAGCAAATTCTCTTATTCTATATGGACCGTGGTTTTGCCTGTGGTTTGATGCATTTGAGTCGCTTTTACAATAATTTGAATAACAGTCTTGCTTTTTTGTCAGGTGAAAATGTTGGAAGCCCTTCAAGATATTGAAATAGCCTCAAGATTAGTGGGATTTGACGCCAACAACGATGACTCCATTGATGATAATTATAAGAAGCTCCACTGTGATATATCTCCACTTCCTCATGACAGTGAAGATTTTAGATTAGTTGAGAAGTTTCTACATACTACTCATGCCCCCACACATACGGTATGTCTATATTTGGTTAACTAGTGTTTATTTGTGTGCTCATATTTCTGGTGTGAGCTCTCATTTCTTACAATGTACAAGTTCTTACGATATTTCATACGTCTACACAGGACTGGAGTCTTGAGCTAGAAGAAGTTTTTTCACTTGAAAGAGAAGGTGAATTTGATAAATATGCCCCTTACAGAGACAAAGTTGGCAACAGAATGCTCCTATGGCATGGTAAGTTTTGGTGCTAGCTATTAGTTCGATTATATGTTTGCTATTATGAAATATCCTCGTATGATGTAATAAAATAAATAGGAGAACTAGAAAGGAAGGACATATTTCTAAACAAGATTTAAAACCTTTAGAACCTTCCAATCTGTATACAAAGGAAAATCAAAGATAGGCCACATGAAAAGACCAAATGAGTCATCTTGACTTATAGTGTTTCCTTTGATAAAGATTGTATACAAGGGCTGTGTGAAAAATATCCATGTTTGTATGGTATCCTGCTATTCGTGAAAATCGATTATTACAATTGATCAAATTAACAATGAAGTGTGTTAATGTTATTATAACTATTTTTGACAAGCGAATGTGCTTAAACGGGTTATTGGGCCCGTTTGTTTTGGATTTTTTTGAAAAAAAATCTATTTTTTTAATTAAAAAATCACTTTTTATTTTTGTTGTGTATGTTTTAGATTTAAAAAAAAATCCATTTTGCTAAAAAAATCATTTTTAGCCTCAAAATGAAAATCTATTTCAAGTAGCTTTTCCAAAATCTATTTTTTTTCTAAATATAAGGAGCTCAAGTGTAAGAGTTTCAAATCTTAGAAAAATGATTTTTATGATAGTAAACAAACAGAAACAGCCTTAGAGTTTTTTTAAAAACTTCAAAGAAAAATCTCTAGATTCTTTTAACTCAAAATCTATTTTTTTTTAAAGCTGAAACAAACGCACCCATTATCACTGTTATTCTTTCAATTCATATTACTATTAATAGTAAAAGAACAAACTTGACCCACATTAATTCAACATGGTATAGGATAAATGTGCATATAATCAATTACCGCAAGCGTGCTTTCATTAGTGTTTTTGACATAAATGGTTTTGACAAAAATCAAATATGAATTAACAAATTTCTTTGTTTGATTATTGTTAACATTTTATATTGTATTTTCCTTGATACTTATATGTTATTTGATATTGATTATATTATATATTATGTATAACAAACTGCATATATATTATGATACATATTATATATTAGTACTTATATGTCATTTTTGCGCATGGGTGTAAAAACGAGTTTAAAACCTTTAGAACCTGTGAGATACTACTAGACCAGAGGTGTTCTAAAGAGAAAATTTTAGGTTAAAAATTCTTTCATATCTCTTAACAAAAAACACCAGTTTCTGGGGTGAATTACAATAACTAGGATGGATATTCTGTGGTAACGTGCATACTACAGCTGTATATGAAATTGTTCAGAAATTTGATTTATACTCATGTAACGACAATGTTCTCTACTTCAGGTTCTAGGTTGACGAACTTTGTGGGCATTCTTAACCAAGGACTGAGAATTGCACCTCCCGAAGCCCCTGCAACTGGCTATATGGTTCTATCTATTAATCCCTTTTTATGTTGATGTTTTCATGCATGTGTTTACCTTTCCGTAGCAATACTATAATCTAAATATCTTTTGCCTGCAGTTTGGCAAAGGGATTTACTTTGCTGACCTTGTCAGCAAGAGTGCTCAGTATTGCTTCACTGATAAGAAAAATCCTGTTGGTCTAATGCTTTTGAGTGAAGTTGCCCTTGGAAATATGTATGAGATCAAAAAAGCTAAGGTCAGTTGGATTTAATTCAAGTTATGCTTATCAGTTTACAAGGGCACGTGGTTGATTATTGTTTACAAGAGAACATGCATTCTAAATGAACAACATTGCATTGAACACTAAATTTCTTCCAAATGGATATGAAATAATGTATATATTCATTTTGTTTTTCGTTTTTCCTTTGTAAAATAGTATATGGATAAACCTCCGCAAGGAAAGCATTCTACTAAAGGACTGGGCAAGAAAATGCCCCTGGAATCTGAATATGCAAAGTGGAGAGATGATGTCGTTGTTCCTTGTGGGAAACCGGTGTCATCAAATGTCAAGGCATCTGAGCTCATGTACAATGAGTATATTGTTTATAATACCGCTCAAGTAAGTTTTAAGCTTGACTGTTGTATTTTTGTTTTATCATTAGGATACTTAAGGGGGCGTTTGTTTCTTGGATGAGAAATTTATACTCAGGAATAATGTTCCCAGGAATTAAGAAGTGGAATCTTAATCCCGGGTACTTTTCAAAAAAAGCGTTTGGTTAATATTTACTATATTCCTAGGGGTATTTGTAAACATGGGGAATATTTTATCCCCACCTTCATGGGAATATTTTATTCCCACCCATTTTCTTGGGAATAAAAACATGGGGAATGGGAAGTTATTTTATTCCTGGGAATATATCCGGGAATTAATTTCATAACTTTGTAACAAACATAGGAATCCCTTATTTGTAACTCCATATTCCTAGGAATGATTTTTACAACCAGGAAACAAACACCCCCTAAGTATAAACTTTAATAAAATGAAAGTGGGAAAATTTCTACTACCATGGCTATCATTGACATGCTATTTTGATATATTTAGAGCTTGCTTGTTTAAGATTAAAGTTAAGTTATTCTACTGTTGTGTTCAAAAGGTATTATAGTTTTTGTAAAGCTGAAACCAACTATTGTTTGGTTACAATTAGAACAACTAATTTTAAAATTTCTTGCAAATTTCTGTTTTAAAAAAGAAACTCATTAGCTTATTTAAATAATAAAAATCTATTTTTTTGCATTCTGATTTTCTTCAAAAGCTTATACAAACAAACATGCTAAACGGAGGTTGAAATAACCCCTTCTCACCCCATAGTAGATGAATTATATCTCTGATGAAAGGAAAACTTTTATTTGATTATATACAAAATTTTTTATTGGAAATACTACACTGATAAATTACCAGAATTTAAACAGTTAAAGCTGCTATATGGTATTTTTATTTTTTTTGTCAGTAAACATGTTCATGTGACTGAATGTAAACCTTTTGTGCAGGTTAAACTGCAATTCTTGTTGAAGGTGAGGTTCCATCACAAGAAATGAGGATGGAAACTAGAGGTGTGCTGTTTTGGGGTATCATCTGTAAGAAGTAGTTTTTTGACAAGGACTTGTACATAGTCCATGTGGGATTCTCGTAACTTCTCGTGATAAGGTCTCATTTTGAATTGACTGGAGATCTTTCACCTTCTTTTTTTTGGGTGTGTTTGTTAGTGCAGGGATCTAGTTGAAACTTGTCATGTAGAGCAGAAATCTCATGCATGATCTGGTTATGTGTATATAGAACTGCTAGTTTAACATCAAACTTCTTGTTATCAAGTTCTTCCCTTTGAATGTGTTCACACGGAGTGCTTTTACCTTCTAAAAAACACCAATGAAGCTTCTTATATTATACCCCAACAACGTACTCATTTTAAATAGCATTGATAGGTCTTTTTCACTCCTTTGTTTGAGGTAATTATTATGATGATCTGAATTTTGTTTTCTTTAAGCATTTTTTGGTTGTTGACAAAATTCTTTAAGCATGTTAGAAATAAGAAACCTTGGGTGCAGGAATATTTGTTTTGAAGCTATATTTACGTAACTAGGCAGGCCAAAAATTTAAGAATGAATAAATTAATGCTTCCCTGGTTATGGAGTTATTATGGTCGTGTGGGGACTCATTTTGTTGGACAAGATTTTACATGATCTGCAGCATGTATGTCACATGAAAAGGTGATGTTAACCGATGCATCAATAAATGTTGATTATATGACCCAATCAGTTCTTGGAGCTCTGTTAGCTTGAACTTTTGAACTCTTCTTTGATATAAACAGCCAATTATTTAAGTTAGTAATGACGAATTACTCTCGTGTTGCAATTTTTCTGCTTTTTAATGATGTATGAGCCATTTCTCTGTGTCTCTGCTGCTTAGTGGCTCATCTTACGTCACTGGAGACTTGCTATTGCTGCCTAGCAAACACAGCTGGTCCTTGGTGTGATGAATAGGCTGTTACAAGATTATTTATTATTTGTTTTGTTATTTTCTGAATGCATTTCATCTGAATCTGATTGAAGTATTTTGACTTTCAAATTCATTATTGTAGGTTTAAGAATTATAAGTAGTGGTCATGTATAATATTAAACCATTTCTAAATGAGTCTCTTGAGCGTGGGTGCGTGACTCAATCAATTAAGTGATGTAAGGGATCTACATTTTCTTCTAAAATCACAGATTTGATTTTAGATTCTGATAACGACCTTAAATATCTAATATTCCCGAATCTGTAAATACATCTTTCTGCTTGATTAAACAAAACTACATGCAATATATGAATTTAATGATGCACTCACGAGTTAGAGAAAGAAAAATGACAAAATTAACCATAGATTTTGACATATTGATGTTCTGGGGTTTATTCTCTCTACCGGTTCTCGGGGAATGATAATATGAAGTTTGGTCCTGAAGTAAGTATAGCGTGATTAAGAATTGATTCATCCAAGATTCGAGCTCGGATTCTCCAAAATGATTTGTCATTTTCGAATGCAGTATAAATAACTTTACATTAAATTCATTTTTAGTTACAATCACTTTGTAAAATTTATTTAAAATTAACTTTTGTCGCTCAAAACTAAACACACATTAGGCAGCACAAGAAGAGTTACCATCAGCCATCACAATCCAATCCTGCCCCTAACGTAAAATATACTCCTTCCGTTTCAAAATATATGTCGCAGTTAATCACTTCACACATGCTAATGCACAATTTTGACTGTTAATATCTTTAATTATCTAAAGTAAAAAATTATAAAAAATTAAAAATTTTGAAAATATTTGTCGAGACAAATCTAACATCTTATATACTAACATTTGTATTTATATATTAGATAAAAAGTAGGGCCAAAGTAAGTCATATCAATAGTGCAAATTGCAAAAATGCGACATATATTTTGAAACGGAGATGGTAAATACAAGAGACTAATTTTATGATTTTTTTTTTAGTTGCTCAAATCTCAATAATGTTTTGTTATTATTATTGGTAACCTAATTAAGTAAAAGAATTAGTAATGTCTATTTCAATTACTAGCCGACAGTCAAACAAATGTGGGAATCTTCTGTTGGACTAGGAGAAGCGATGATACAAGAAACGGAAAGTGTATTTGTGGAATGAAGTTGTAAACTACTCACACCAAAGTGTTTATGACTTTCTTGAGACCAAAGAAAAAGAAGGCAAATGCAATTAGGCATTAAATTATGTTTCAAGCAACAAAAAGAGTAATGATCAAAGTCTGAAACATTTTGTACTGAATAGACTTATTACTATTAGTACTCGTTTAACAAATTACCGCAAGAAAACTTTCACATAACTATGTTACTTTTGCATTATGTAGAATGCATTTCTGAAAGAAAACATATAGCGGCTCTCATCCTCGTAAAGATATGTGTTAGATGACGTCATTATATGTCTTAAATATATTGAAATTTCAAAAGTATCCTTAAGTTTGTCATGTCATGTGTAAGTAATTTTTTAAACTAAAACGAACTAACGAAAGACACATTTCGGAATCAAACTTATTAAAAAAAGACATTTTTAAAAATATTCTTGTAACTTTGATAAATTCAAAGATTACATGAACAACATTTTTGTTACTAGTTGAACAGTTTATTTTTATTAATGATGATTAGGATGTAACTAAAACAAATCCATTGAACTCAACTCGAGATGAAGTTGGTGGTAGTGTTTACCGGCAGGTGGCAGTGTGCTAATTGAGCTTTAGGAAGCGACAAACAGCAGCAGTTCCCAGGTACGGCGTTCGGCGGAAAAATAACACCAACAACTAATTAACCAATTAAATAATTTAATTAAACTAAACCAAGTCCAATCCAACCCTTCAACCCCATACAATTACAGTCATATGCCAAAATAAATAATTAATGTTTTTTTCTTTCTCTTCTTCCATTCTTCCTAACAACTACTCTCATTTCACTAGTCACTACTCACTAGTACTAATCAAAGTACATTTAATAATACAGTAAAGTTAAATATTTTTAATTGCTTAATTATTGAATTTGTGTCTAGTACTCCAGGAATAATTATTGAGTGTTTCAACTTTTTCATTTTGTTTGTCATAGGTTTTGTCAAAGAAATTAAGATTTTGCTAATATAATACTCTCTCTGCCTTTAATTATAAGCATTTTTGAGAGAAAAAAGTTCCCTAAATATCCTTTATAAAAATTACTATATTCATGTATTATTTTTTTCTTAAATATATCCTTAATTAATACCACTAACTTGTCTTAAAATATGAAAAGTCAAATTTAATAAATAATATACAAACAAAATACAATTTAACAATATCGACACACAAAATAGACACATTCATTACACTACAAACATTTTTTATAAAATGTAAAAAAGAAATAGAGGATTTATATATAAGGACGGAGTACTCCGTAATATTTTATTATCATTAATATCGTAAATGATAGTAGTAAAAGTCAAAAATATTTTTCTAAAATGTCAAACAAAAATCAAGCATAGGAAGCAACAAAGTACTACTATCTTTATTTTATTTTATTTAGCATCCCATAAAACAAGAATTACCACTATTAAACAAAACAATTGTGTTATTTAGACACATAATTTCTGACATTGTATTTCAACATCGTATATTATTGAGTGTGAATATCAATTTGACACAAACACATTCAAAGAGTGAAAAATAAACATACTAAAACTTGGAATTGGTATAAATATAAGATGAATGTATTTTTTTATGGTAACAAGGCCAAATGAATAGTGTTTGAGGATACACATATTTTTTTTGACATTTTGGAGATGTTCCGCATAGGTAGTTCGGTTGATGAGCTAAAAGACATTGAATGAGTTTGAAAGCGAAGGTCCATGTTAGATTCTCGGAAACCAATATAACTACTAATATTTGTCTATAAAAAAATATTTTCTAAATATATATCTTTGTGTGTATGTCCAAACACTATTTATTTAGTTTTGTGATCATAGAAATTTGTGTTTGAAAAAGTCTCAGAGACAGTTTTTAAACAAAAAGAAGTAACAAGCAAACCCCTCCCATTAGAAAAACCAGTCCCTAATTGCACCTGCCATAAAGAAATGTCTCCCTTGAACCCTACACATGACCCTTCTATGTCTCCCCTTTCATGTTTTTTATAAGACTCTTTTATGCCTCTTATTCCCACTGTCCCACTTCCATCTCACTCACTCCTCAAATTTTAGTATTTAGAACCTTTCACCATTTCCTAGTGTGTCCGTGTGCCTAGCAACAATTTTTATTCACTTTCTTTCACTTCTCACACGCACATAACATCAAAAACAGAAAACAACCTTTCTAATATGGCTTCTTCAAATGGAACTAGCTCCGGAACTGGTTCTCCTTGTGGAGCATGCAAGTTCCTTAGAAGAAAATGTGCACCTGATTGCATTTTTGCACCTTACTTTTGCTCAGAACAAGGCCCTGCAAGATTTGCAGCTATTCATAAAGTGTTTGGTGCTAGCAACGTTTCTAAGTTGCTCTTGCATATACCAGCTCATGAACGTTGTGAAGCTGTTGTCACAATTGCTTATGAGGCTCAAGCTCGTATTAGAGACCCTGTATATGGCTGTGTCTCTCACATTTTTGCCTTACAACAACAGGTACACATATTATTCATATAGTTAATTACTCATCACAAGTTAATTATATAAACTTCACATTTGGCTATGTTTTTTCTGTTAATGAACAATAGAAGTTCATTCAACTTCTAATAATTAACACTACACTTACTCACGTATCTGGCACTGACACTTCTAATTAAAGGCGTTGTCAGATTTTCGACACGTGCAGGTGGACACCTACATATGTGATTAATCACATTCAATTATTTTTAGTGATTCATAGTTCGTCATTGATCATCCACCAAAGTTTTTTCAGAACTTGCAATTTTCATTTTTTTTTTTATCTCTCCCCTTTATATTTTTAATATATATTAGAAATTTGGGAAGATCATTGAGGTAATTAAACCACACTACTCCTGTCTTTTTCTTAAGGCTCTTTGATGCTTCAAGGGCCAGTCAAAGAATATTATTTATTGTCACTATGTATATTAAATGTTCATTAGTCAATTTATTAATAAACAAACAAATTTTCTAGTTATCACCTTAATGAATTCTATTGGTACTTCTCTAAGTTTTCTTTTTAATTATGCAGGTAGCATGCTTGCAGGCACAATTGATGCAAGTGAAATCTCAGCTGTCACATAACATAGAGAATAATAATCAATGGACAGGAAACAGTAATAGTGTTGCTGGCACACAGCCAATGAATTATCCATTTTGTCCAACTTACATGAACCCTATATCTCCTCAAAGCTCACTTGAGTCTTCAATTGATCATAGCAGCAGCATGAATGATGGAATGATGAGCATGCAAGATGTACAAAGTAGCAGAGAAGATTTCTCATTCCAAGGTTGTAATAATTATAAGAGAAGAATGTCACATAACAATAATAATGATCATGACTTGGGTGAGTTGCAAGAAATAGCACTTAGGATGATGAGGAACTGACTAGTTTGGGAGTTAAGCTATAGCATAGTAGCATTTGAATTCTTGAAGGACGATGTTCCCTTATGTTGAGGAGTTATGTTCTTTTCCTATAGTTGTATATAATCATTGAGAGTGTTAAGAACGGAACGACCATGGCACCACACATGACTTAGTCACACACGCATGACTTAGTCACGCTGTGTGAACCATTTGAATCAATATTGAATAGTTCACATTCTCACTATATGGTAAATGAAGTCAAAAATTCAAAGTTGGAATATAATTTGTTTGATAATAATTTGACTCTTTGATTGACGACTATATGATTGTTTGAATATTTGAAATTTAAATCATAAATTTGACGCAATCATGCGATATAAACCATTGAATTAAGATTGAGTACCCAACGTTCTTCTCACAATAAGAGTTGAAAATTCAAAGTTGAAATGTAAACTTTTCAATTTTATTTCAACTCCTGGAATTGGTGCATGTGTAATTGTGTGAATGCAATAATCTATATCTTAACTTTGATGAGCCTAGCTAAACCAAGCATTAGGCTTTTCTGTTTATGGATTTAGTCCAAAAGAAATTAAATATTTTTGCAGTACTTATATTACTCTAATTAGTAGTTGTTGTTAACTTCCAATGTTGCAAATAATTTGGTTTTCAAAATGTGAGCAACGATATAACAATTAACATAGGTGGCTATTAAACCAAAATGGCATAAAGTAAGGCTATAAAAATAGGGGTTGTGATGAATTATAATGCATTTTTTGCCTGTCAAACTTCAATAATGATTATGTGTACCTTTGTTTGAATTATGAGTTGTCCTTCATCTTCCCACTTCTCAAAGGGAGATCACGCTTAATTTAACTTTGTAAAGGACAATTACAACTTTTTGTTATATAATTTATTACAAGACAAGAACATACTTATCTCTGCTGTCTTTGTACTACTTTTTGTCATAATCTCATTCAATATTATGAGGTGTTAGGCATATAAATTGATACCAACAAATTATTAATTTAGACACTGATCTTCAATTTAGTAGAAAAATAGTTCAAAGTAATCTACACGGTTGAATTAATCAGGGCGCACGGTTGGATATATACAAAATTTAAAATATGAGCTGTCTGATACTTATCAATTCAACTCCACCAGTTTCTTGATTGAAGTATTTTGTTTGCACCTAATAAATTAGTTGTATCATATATAGCTTTAAAGAGTCTTTTCTTCCATGGATGCTCAAACTATCTAAACATATGTTTGGTTTCAATATGGGAGGGTCAAATGTGAATTTAAAGGTTGTATAATTGATTTTATCATGTTTATATGATTTAAAGAAAAATTGATTTTAGTTGAAGTAAGAATTTGTAATTTTTGGTTGCTACAATTGATTTTAATTTTAAATTTATTGTTCGATCCACTTTTACATATATACATTTAAACATAAACCACTTTACAAATTCAATTAACTTAAAATTTTCCTTAAAAAAAAACAAATTTATTTTTTGTTATTGCAAAACCAAACATAAACAAGATGAAGATTCCATACAGTGTAGTGTTATCCTAATTTTTTCTTCGCTGATTTTATTTCAAATCTTATGTATCTCAGATTGTCGATGAGATATCAACATTTGTCTTATGTAATACTCACTTGCTCTTAATAGCATTTTAGTTTTCGCAAACACCAAATGCACTTTCTTGTCTCAGTAAAAAAAAATTATGTTACTTTTTACCAATCAATTTTTGTTGGAATAAAAGGTTTATATGAGTTGAGCTTAGAAGATTCGTTAGAATGAGAGCACGTGTCTTAAGGCTCGAGAGCTAAATTCACGACTTTATGGGTAGTCAACTCAGTATCAACTGAGTCAATCTTCATAGACTGTATCAACCAATATTTAATTAAATATAACATTTGTACATTCTTGGCTATATTCTATCACGTCGTTTTAATTTTTTCTAACACAATAACAATGTAACCACATATTGATTTAAGAAACACTACAAGACGAATAAAATTTGAATTCTAAAAACTAATGTAACCACATATTGATTTGGATCCTCTCATGCTAATTCTCTCACGATATTCATTTTATTTTAATCTCAGTCTTTTACTAACTTTTTTTCTTTCTCCTTTATTATTAATCTTTTTTTCATGTATCAGTCAATCGATGAATTGAAAAAGAAGAGATGGTTGAACCAAAAGGTCAAATATAATCCACATCCAAACCACATGATACTATCATTTGTCAATAAAAAAAGAAAGGAACAAAAAAGATATGATTAATCACAGCATTTTATTCCACATGTCTTCGAGGGGAACTTTTTAGTGTTGTAAAAAACTGGAAACGAGGAACTGAAGTCAAAAGTGAAAAAGATGCCCCATTTTCAACATTGTGCAGATCCAAATGCAATGTTCCCTTGGGTGCATTGTTGAAACATCTTTCTGGGATTTTATTTTTGTTTGGCAAGGCAACGACAGGGGCTTAGGGACAGGGTGAGTATCCAATGGACCCCACTAAATTAAGAAGTAGTTTTACCTAACATTACTAATCTAATCAATCAAATTTTAACCTCAATACATTGTAAAAAAAAACATCAATACCCTAATGATTTTGTATTCATACACATAGACAAAGTGTCTCCTGGATTGAATGCATAAACTACAATCACTGTTTTCATTTAACCCCTGGCTATTCCATAATAACATCAAACAAAGACTCTAATAATCTTATTAAACATTGCCCAATATTGCTTTGATTTGTTGATAGAACCATTAAATTAAATAAATAAATTAATTAGTGGGGGATGTTGACACATCTACGCATGGTGATGATCAAATAATAATCAAACAAACAGAAACACAATATTGCTTTGATTCTGTCTTGCAAAGTCCTACTATTTTATGATCATAACCGAGTTCTCAATTCTCATTGTACTTTCAAGATTAACTTAATACTTTTAAGTTTAACTGTGAAACTATTTTGAGATTACATTGTTGTATATTATTGGTGAATTCCGTACTAATGTGATCGATAAAACTAAGTGCACGCATGCATTATGAACATTATAAACTGTTTAAATATAGAAACATATAATTTGGTCTCATGCATACACAATAGAAGACAAGAGAAGAAGATATGAGTGTGCCATGGTAGTGATATATATCTTGTTTTAACATTTAATCCATCATAGAATTATGGGGACCATGCTCTAGAACTTGTAGTGAAGCATAAGAGATTATTTAGCTGGAAGAGCAAGAGAGGTTAAAAACACAAGAAATATTTTGTCAACATTGGCTTGGGATCTGGGAGTGTACTCCTCCTTGAGGTCTCATGTTCGATTCTCTCCGGTGTCAATTTGAATGTGTTAATTTAGCTTCTTAAAAAAAATGTTACAAATTCATATTATGAAGTATATCATGTGTAGACACAACACCCACCTATACTTTACCTTTGTCAACAATCCTACTCATATACCCGGTCCAAATAGCGAAAAACTCTTATATAGACAGAACCACAAATTATAAATATTTAGACACACTCACATCAAATGCAAAAATTAAAAGAGAATAATATTAAATGATGTTGATTGATGTGATCTAATTATTTTTGCTTTAAATTTTTTCATTTGATGTGAGTGTGCCCAAATATTTATCATTTGTGGTTGTGTTCATAGAAGAGTTTCTCCCAAATAGCAACAATTTTGTAGAAGTTGATGTTAAACTAATCTTTGTGTAGAGTCTGTAGACACAATATTTTACTTATACTATATACTTATCAGTATATGGGTATGATTCGATAAATTTGTTGTCCATCAACCATTTCCAAGCCATCTTGCTCTTCTACTCATGCTATTTGTTGACACTAAACATTTACTCTATATAAGAGATATGATCCATATATTTAATTTCTTAAGTTTTTGACTTCTTCAAGAAAATATTTTAAGATTTTGAATGAAGCTAATTTTGACTGTTTTATAAATTAAAAAAAATATCAATATATAGGTTATTGGTATTTTGTTGCTCTCAATTTTCAGACTCTCCCGCAAATGCTATCAACTTCAATTTAGCTTGGAAGAGGAGTGGAAGTTAGAGATGTCAATTTTAGGTGGGGAAGGGGTTGAGAGTACTCTCCGGTACTCCTCACCCCTATCCCCATTCAACACTTTGAGGAGATTCGGAGGACCTTATCAACATGAAAAATAATCACTAAACAATGTTTAGCCATATGACAAATGAAAAATTTAAACATCACATAAAAGAAATTTGTACGTACATTGTGTGAGAAGACAAATATAACATAAAATACTTAAATATATAAGTATAAATGTTATTTTAGTAAAATGTTCGAGGACAAGGTTCATGCAAGGCGGTGTATGATGCTCATCTTTGTCCATAAACCACCATCAGAAGGACTTTCTCCCTTGTATCCTTTAAAGCAACTCTTCGTTTGCGGTTTCTCAAATTTGATAACTCCTACGAAAATCCCCACATGAAGATACAAATTGACATCCTAATAGAACCATATTAAGATATCCATCATCTCAAATCTTGCATATCATAAAACTATATATATAAAAAGAAAATAACCTTTTTTGACTCTTTTGGGCTGACTTTTCTCTTTCCTAAATTACCCTCAACTTTAAGCACATATAACAAATAGATAAGAGTAACCTCAAATATTTAAAAAAAAGTGTAACAAATAGATAAACAAGGAGGTGCGATCATACCAGCACTAATGCACTAGATCCCATCTGAACCCTGTAGTTAAGTGTGCTAGGGCGAGAGTAGTACGAGGATGGGTGACCTCCTGGAAAGACCTTTTGTTGAACCTCTCCCGCCCTTTTTGATTGTCCACTAGATTAAGAATCCTCTCTAACCCTCCTCTCCTCTGTCTTCTCTCTAACCTAGACCTGCCACCCTTCCCCACCCTTTAAACTCTCTGATGTAGCCATCGATCGTGGTGGTGCGACAAGCTCTGCCTCTGCATCACCCATAGATCCCTCAGGTCACACAACACTGATTCACTCGAGTTTTGGTGGATTCGGGTGTTAAACCCACATTCTCGATACTGGAGTTGTTTCTTCCATGTTGAAGCAGTTTCGGTTGTTGTTTTTGATTCAAAAAACCCACACACAGTGGCGGATCTTCCTTGGGACTTGCAGGTGTCATGGTATCCCCCAAGGTTTCTATATATGTTATATTAGCCATAATCTAGCACTAACTTTTGCTTGTCTCAGTGGTAAAATGCTTGGGACCTGTATCACAGGTTGCGGGTTCAACACCCCTTGGTGTCTTATTTTTCATATTTCTACTGTATTTTTGATAAATTATAAAATAAAATAAAAACGTATTTGTTGGGACTCGAACTTGCACCACTACACTGCATTTCTTAGCACTATTTCAATTAATAACTTCAGCAATTTCTGGTCACAGTTTAATATATATCGAAAATATTTGGCACCCCCAAGAAAAAAACTCAAGATCCGCCACTGCCCACACGGGTCAGTTTTTAGCATATTTGCATATCGGTCTGATTTCTGGTCATGTGGGTCACAACCTTTTGGTGGTGGTTTAGTTTCATGACTTTTTCTGAGTTTCTGATTGGTGTTGTGCTCATCTTACCTTGGATTCCTGATTCTATTCCAAATCTGTTGAGATTTGTATGATTCAAAGTATATGCATTTTCATCCACTGCGTTGGAGATAGGGGGGGGGGGGGGGGTTTTTTTGGGGGTGTAATGAAGTTCCATGTTCTGACGTGTGTTAATTCGAATTGCGATGTGACGTTGTGTTCAATTGGATCTAGTTTGGCTTGAAAGGGTGATTATGACTTGTTGTTGATTTTGCAGGGAGTTGATGGATCTTGGGTTGACAGACGATTCATACGCCAACTTAAGATCGCCATTTACTTTGTTTTGTTTGGACCGTGGAGCTTGAAAGGGTCGTTTGGCTTGCTGCCATTGTTGCAAGAAGTTGAGGTACATAAACTTCCTCAATGTTGACTGATGGTTCAATCACCGCATCGAAGACCTTTAATTAGTTTTAAGATTAATTAGCCATCGATCATTGTTTTAATTTTTATATCACCTGTTTGGGGTCGGCACACACTCTTGTGTGATTTTACTAGGTTAGGTTTATGTCTCCCTAGTTTTTATGTAATTTTTCTCTATTTTTTTAATAATATTTATGAGCATTTGACAAAAGATTAGAGTAGGGTACCAACTTAGTTGGGAGCCACTCTTTTTTTATGTCATTTTGCGCTTGCCTTATAAAAAAAATAGATAAATAAGGTTAGTTTGGTTTGTTATAATTTTAAAGAAATAATCATTCATATTTATACTTTTAATCAAAATAAAAATTTCATAGAAAAACACTGTTCATAATTTTTAAAATTTAACGCCATAAAAAGAGCAAAAAGATGTGTCCGTCTTTTCGCTAGTATATATAATGTTAATTATATTAATTATTTGCAATTTCATTAAAATTATTCAAGGCATCATAAAAACCAGTTTCTCTGTGTTCCACAAAAAATAAAATAAAATTTTGAAGCCACTGATTCAAAGAAATGTCACGTTAGAAGTGATAAAATCCCAAATTAGAGTTTTAAATTTTTAGAAGTATTTTCCCTCGAATTTTTTTTTTAGAAGTATTGATAATTTTTCATCCCTAAATAACCATGATATTTAGTTTTTTTTTTCTCACTTTATTACGGCCGGATGCAAAATTAATCACATGAGTTGTTTATTGAGAACTACCTCAAAAGTGAGAAATAATACATGTTTTTTCTTTCCTTCTCTCTACTATTATTGACTAATATAAGAAGAGAAAAAAAGAAAATGTCACAAGAGTTATCATTAAATAGTTGTATAAATATAATTACTCTCTTTCAAAAGTGATATACCAGGGCAAAAGCCCTAAAGGGCACAGGATTAAATCAGTTGTTTTTTTTACAAACAAAATTACAGTTGTTTTTTTTACAAGTATTCAATTTAAAGTCATTTTAAATAAAATATAGCATAATTCCATTTCATTTCACTGTATGATATCATTTCCATCAATTCAAAAGGAGTGTGTTATGTTCTCCATATTTGTATTTGAAAATTAACAAATAATGCAGATATATTCAAATTCTAAACTAGTAACTTGATCCCAGAGAATAGCCAAGAGACTCCATTCTATTAGTTTAATCTATCGTGTTGAGATTGGAAAGTGGGTGGGACACACGTGCAATTCCAAATGTATGATTGAATTTGGTTTGGATGTCACTGACATTGTTTGTTTAGACAAAGGAGTTTGTCTTCACAAGTGATTCGAATAAAAAATTGTCAAAGTAAGGGACAAACGTAACGAAAGTTTGGCAAGTCAAATGTATGTATGCATTGAAAAGAAATATTTTGAATTAATTGATTGGGATGAGACTTGTTGATTTTATTTAGAGTCATGATAATAAACAAAGTAATATAATTTTGTTTTGAAAATATAAATCAAACGATTATCAAAGTAATATAATTTTTTATGTAAAAATTACATCTCTCAATTACTTAAATAATGTTTTAAAAACACTAGTCAACATTTATCTTTTATTTATTTTTGCTAGTGGTTGTTCTCTTTCGTAATGTGGATTATGTTTATTTGATCCTTAAAAAAAAAAAAAATGTTAGTTTGATATCATGTTTTACAATATTTTGTTATGAGAGACTAAACTACACCGGATTGAGTACGTTTTGTACTACTTCATTGGTCTTGACTTATTATTTATGTGGTACTTTTTTCTCAAAAAATAAAATAAAATTATGTGGTACTTGACGTGTTTATGTTGTTAATTGACATTGACTTACACGTTAATGCCAGGAAAAACTGACGGTGGACGCAACAGAATATTATAGAATCATTTCAACCAATTCCATTTTCATTACAACTTCAATTTCAATTAAGATAAATACATGCACGCTATCTTCTATCACCAACACATAATTCATATTATCATATCATATCATATCATATCTCATGGGCAAGATCAATTCCTTCAAACAAGAATTTTCCTTAGGTTTGTTATTTTCATCTCATCATAATTTCTCACATTTCAATATTATTATTATTATTATTATTGCATTAATGTATGTTGATGTATTTTAATTGAATCCAGATGAACGACGCAAGGAATCACAAAGCATCATTGTTAAATATCCCGATCGAGTTCCCGTATTATTTTTTTCCTCCAATTATTTTACTCAATCAATATTATTATTATTATTATTATTATTTTTAGAGAAACTCAATCAATATTATTATCATCATCATCATTGCTTATATTTATTTATCTTATCTTATTGTTATTGAAGGTCATCATTGAGAAATATTCTAGGACAGATCTACCTGAATTGGACAAGAAGAAGTATGTTTTCATTTTATGTTTCTCTTTTTGCATTTTTTTCTAAGTTGGATTAGCAGTTCTCTTTTTTCATTTATTGTAATTATAAGATTGAGCAAAAATGCTTCATTGAATACCAATTTTGATTTGAAGGGTTTAATCTCATATTTTGTTTTCTCTCTATTAGATATTTGGTTCCTCGAGACATGTCTGTTGGGCAGTTTATTCACATTTTAAGTAGTAGGCTACGTTTGACTCCCGGGAAAGCTCTGTTTATTTTTGTGAAAAACACGCTTCCTCAAACTGGTAAATGCACCTTATATATGTAGTAGTTATTAGTTAAGGTTCTGCTTTCTTGGATGTGGCTCGTCCAAAATGAGCTACTCAATTAAAGAATAAAATGAATTAATAATGTCAAATGTTGATTTAATATTATGGTGCATTTGCCGAAATCACACTGGCATCGTGGTTTAACTATATACACACTTTAGATGAACAAAATATTGTCATCTTATGTGGAAGCTGATATATGTCTTTTGTGTGTCCTTGTGATTCCATCTACAGCTAGTCTTATGACCTCAATCTACCAAACTTACAAGGAAGAGGATGGGTTTCTGTATATGTGTTACAGCAGTGAGAAAACATTCGGCTAACTTGGTTGCGTGTCTTGCATTTGATGATTAATCCCTTCAAGTGTATTGTTATTTGTAAATAAATTGATCAGTACATGATGTACTTGTATGTATGACATAACAACACTGAACCTCCAATTTAAACAATGATCGGTTGTAACTTTAAATAAAATGTATATTGTAAAGACTTGGGATGTCAACGTCCAATTAGAATATAGACATGCATAGATTGTAGGATTGACAAGGTGTAGTTGATTTGTACTATTGGTAATTTTATTTGATTCTTTGATTTATTTGAGGTTCCAAATAAAATGCAACTACATTCTTTTATAACATATGTCTTAAAATGATCTCAAGTATTGACCGGTGAAATTACTGCACAAAATAAATCTAGATGTGCCATGTTCATGACTTGAAGCACTAAACCAATAATTAGCTGCAAATAGAGAACAAAATAAAACATGCATTGAAGTGTGACACGTGTCCAAAAGGGCAGTTTAGGATTTTCCAAAGCATAGTCTTCTCTTGTATAGCAGAGCAGAGCAGAGCGGTGCCGCTGGCGAGTACTCCTTTCCGAATCTCGATTCTTTCTTGCTGCGGTTAGTTCTCTTATTTCAATTTTCTAATTATTATTATTATTATTATTATAGCATAGCAGTGGAATCATGCATGAACTGAACTGAGTTTTGATTCAATCAAATTCCGATCTGAAGATGGAAGGTGAATTAGCAAGCATAAAGAAATGGATCGTGTTATACCCTGTTTACATCAATTCCAAAAAGACTGTTGCTGAAGGAAGAAGAATCGGAATCTCCAAATCATGCGAAAACCCTACTTGTCTTGAAATTGGGGATTGTTGCAATTTTCTTAAACTTCCATTCGCAATTGAGCTTCACAAGGCTTACCCTCGTGATTTCATGCAAAGAGGACGTGTTAGGGTTTTGCTCAAAAAGGATGATGGGACTCCCATTAATCCATCCATAGCTTCCAGTAAGTTGTTTTTATTAATTTAATATAGTTCTTAGCTATCTCGCCATTAAACTATTAATTAGTACTGGACCTTATGTTATTTAGAGGGAGATGAGAAACACTATGTAAAACTCTTTCTAAGTGTAATTCACAATAAAGTGCTATATTGCTTGAAATAGTATTCTGAAGCAGCAGTGAATTCTCATTGAGTGTTTTTCTTCTTAGAGAATGCTAAAGGTTAAAAAATGGGAAGTAACAATCAAAACCTCTCATCTTGCCATGTAGGTCAATTTTGTAACTGTCTTTTAAAACAACTACTACATACTTTATTCTTATTGAACGTCAGTGTAAAACTAGTTTGCACTGACGGTGTGTATCCCTTTTTCTCTAATAATTAATTGTAAGATCTGAAATGGCCTTATCAAACTCTAAAGTAGTTAGTTAGAGAAATTGTGAGACCATGATAATATAAGAAGCGTGTTTTAGAGTCCATTTGGAATAGCAAAGCTCCTTTGAAAGTGATAGCTTTCTCTCTTGGAAGCTTATTCTAGATAGAATCCCTACTAGAACAAATCTTGCTAGGTGTAATTGTCTACCCCCGGTGCATTTATTCCTCCATTGCGATTTTACGGTGAAGGTATGGGCAAGTGTTATGAGATGGCTTGATTTCTCTTTGATTACACCTCTGAATTTTTTTGTCCATTGGGCTAGTTGGAGTAATGAAGGGAGGAATAAGAAGATCCGTAAGGGATTGTGGATTATTTGGCATGCGACAATTTGGTCTATTTGGCAAGCTAGAAATCATATTATTTTCTGGAATGAGGTGAAATATGTGGATGTATTATTGTCGGACATAATGGTGTTGTCGTGGCGGTGGAGTTTGACTAGGCTTACTATGCAAACTTGTCTTTATTATGAATGGAGTTGGAATCCTCTAGAATGCTTGAGGAGGCAGCGATGGTTTTTTGTTCTGTTGGTGGGTGTATGCGTGAGCCTTGGGAGTCTTTGTCCTTGTGGCTGTGGTTTTCTTGTTTTGCTGTTTTTCTGTTACTTCCAGGTTGTTTGTGGGCTGGTTTTTTGTTTTGGTTAGTAGCGTGAGTTATTCAGCTGTTGTGATGCGTGGGGGGCTAGTGTGATGCATGGAAATGCATAGTAAGGGAGTAGTGATCATCACAGTACCTTGGCTGTTGGCTTTTCCTTTTTTGTATAACTTAGCATCATGTCTAGTTTAGGTGTTTATAGTCCATGGTTGGTTGGTTTCTTGGCTCCGCCTATACATGATGCTATTGTATTTATCCGTTTTTCTTGCCGCGAGTGGTACTTTTTGTGTACAACTTGTGAATAATATTAGCTGATTCAAAAAAAAAAAAAACATTGGCCACAAGATTATCCTATTCTTTTATATTTTCTAGACACAGATGTTTAAGCCTGCAGAAATTATAGGATTTAGGCAGAGAGAGAGAACGAAACTGAAAATAGAGACTAAATATTTTCAAAATGATATTTGGTTTGATGTGATAATCCCATCTTTATAACAATATATATTTAGCTCACACCAGAGAGATCATCTATGATATTATAAATTATGATAGCTTATTTCTTATGGTCTTTGTCAATGTTGAGTTAAGAATCGCAACTCTTTTGCAAGCATCACATATTAAAAGGATTAGAAAATTATTTTCATGTTATTTTCTTCAAGATGCATAGATTTAATGAATGTTGAATATAC
>Ga0228711_1001558_pt1 | contig 34000 bp, 16 predicted proteins | sample MedpolnodulmetaG_2_FD_177996 | JGI IMG/M metagenome (GOLD analysis project Ga0228711, IMG submission 177996) | Root nodule microbial communities from Medicago polymorpha collected in Santa Monica, California, United States - brown nodules | ecosystem: Host-associated > Plants > Roots > Nodule... | reverse complement strand
ATTTATATTTATATTGTGTTAAGTGATTAAGACACTACATTTTACATGTTAGGATGGCAATTGGAATCTACAGCTTGTACTGTTATTGAATGTAGTAGCAACTATTTAGCTTTATTTTATGTTAGAAATATAATATTTTGATTTGGATGATTTTTATGTTATTGGTGTTGAAACAATTTAGCTTCAGCCTCACTTTTGTTCTTTGCGCATTTTGGAGCTTTATATTTATGTCTCTTTGAGTCGACATGTTGTTACTTTGTGATGAGGCTCTTGATTGTGTTATCTGCTAGCTGCATTATGCATTTGTTATATACTTTAGCAGTACAAAAACATGACAATTTGGAGATCATGACACCTTTTGCTAACCAAGTTGTTTAGCTCTTTCAAAAAAAAAAAAGTTGTTTAGCATGTACAAGAGCAATATGCCTTTTACATTATATGGAGTTTTTATACACATATGCCTTTACATCAATAGGCATTTACAAAAGCAATACACAAACATGCCATAGAGTCTTAGTGGCATACACCCTCTTGTAAAAAGCTAGCCAAATGCAGAATTTTAAACCTCTTCTACAATTGATAGATTCTATATCTAGACACTCACCCCATGCTAAATTTTAATCCCCTTGTAGCCTTGAATACAGTTACACTAGCATTCAACTCCGCATCAGAATCACATCATCCACCAGCCTTGATTTCGCCTCTCTAAGTACCTGAGCAAAAATCAACGCTGTTTAAAATCAAATACAATGCAAAAACTCAGAAAATACATAGAAAATCAAGGAGATAGAAACCGATGGAGTACTAGGAGGGTAGTGAATAGAACAAGAAATCAATACTCAATACTCAAATATTTGTATGTGGTAATTGCAATAGAATAAAAGTGGAATTTAAGCAAACCTTAAAATTTATCTTCATCGATTTCATTCTTGAATTGAGAAAGATGAGTTTGGATTGAGAAAATTATAACTCGTATTCTTGATTTCATCTGCTGCGATCCTAAACACAGTGTTTGGTGGATTTAAGGTTGGATTGGGAACGTTGAGTTTGGTGGTTGGAGAAAGATAACACTGTTCTTTTTTTTGTTTTCTTAAAGTTAAAGAAGTTAAACAATAATTTTCTTATTTTGTTCTTTAAAAAAATCAAACATTAATTGTTGCCATGTCATCACTCGTGTGATTTACACGACTATTATGTCGTGCACACCAGCATTTCCCTTTCTAAAAAATGTTTGATTAGAAATTTGATAGGTAACATTTACATTTATAGGTTAAGTAGTGACAATAGACAATTTGATATGTTTGATTAAAAATGTTTGATTAGAGTTTGCCGATTTATATATCTATATATATCATTTTGTTTGTATTATTTTGAAAGGATATGGAAATTTTTACTACTATTTTTAGCTAATCCTCTAGATGGTCAACAAATCTCTTTCTATGAGAATCAGAGGGTATCACATACAAAAAATAAAGTTACTCCACATCCACACCCTTCATTTTATCTTAATTTAATGAATTAAATTATATCTTTAACAACCCTTATATTTGAACACCAATTATTCTCAAACACTCATTCAACACCTCATTTAATTTTTTCTCTCTATTTATTTATTCCTCTAAAAAAAATTCGTACTATTTGTTATGTTGGAACAAAATGTGTTTGACATACATTACCCTTAGAGTGGGGGAGATTGTTGAAACAAAATATGTTTAACATATGTTACCCTTAGAGTTTTGATGATAACAAGGTATTAAAAATTATCAATTGCATATGCTAATATTTGTTCAAGTGTACAGGACCATAGACAAAAATTTGATATCTTTATAAGGTTCTGAAAGAACAAAAGAGAGCAAATGAATCACCAAAAAGGAAGCTTGAAGCATCTGAAGAAAAATGCATCTGAAGTATAAGTGCTCCTGAAGTGATGACGTCATCAGAAGCAAGTTCGTCAGAAGCATCTCGTCAGAAGTAAGATCACCAGAAGCTGAAGTTCATCAGGAGATGAAAGACTTAAAGCTTCAAAGGTTGGGTAATTGATTTAATCACGCCTAAGCATTGCAGAAGACTAAAAGAGTGTAACAACGGCTCTTGAGATAAAATTTGAAAGCATTGCATGCTTGTTCTATCAAGAGCGTTGACAAAGGACAATTGTACGAACTGTACAACCACTTCCTCCACTACTCTGTCCGTGTCTCTGCAACAAGACAAGAATAACAGCTCTGCCTGCAGAAATGTTCCTTCAAACTCGGAATGCATTTGAAATTGATCCTTCATAGGACAATAACCATATCAGGCAAAAGATCATTGGTGATTTTAATCAAAGCTTCAAACGACTCTTTTTTGTGCTGGCAACTTTCCAACGTATCTTTCACACCTCTATATAAAGGAGTGAAGACTTACTAGTTGGATAATACAGACACACACAAAAGCAAGACTCATATAACAATTCAAAGTTCAAAACTCTGTTATTGTTCTGCATTTAAAGTTACTTAGAATTTCTTATCAAAGTTCATATTTTAGAAATTCTAAAGTCTTAAGAGTCTGTATCTGATTTGTATTGTGAACACCACTGATTGTATATCAAGTGTTCAAACTCAAACAAACTTCTTTGTAATTCTGTTTGTGTGTTTGAGCAATAGAAGTCTCTTGCAGTTGTGCTTGAGCATTGGAAGTCTCTTGCTTGTGTGTTTGAGCAATAGAAGTCTCTTGCAGTTGTGCTTGAGCATTGGAAGTCTCTTGCTTGTTTGCTTGAGCATAGGAAATCTCTTGTTCTTGGGTAATTTGAAGTATCGTGCTAGTTGTAGCATTGAGCAGTTGTAATTTGATATAACATTTTAGTGAACTCTCCTTGGAAGTGCAAGGGGGACAGGACTACTTCCGGTTTGTGGAAGGAACCTGTATAATTGTTTTGTGTCTTTCTTCTCTCTCTTTCTCTGTTTTTATCCGCTGCATTTAGATTATGATTATCACGTCAGAAGCTGAACTCAATCTGCTTCTGAACAGTGACTTCAGAGGAGAAAACGAAGAAAAATCAAACACAATAATTCTATATCATTCCATTTCAACAAAATTTCTTTATTTTATTAAGATTTATTAAATAGGACCCGCAAAAAATGAAGAGAGATGGGGTGCTTCCATAGCCACCATTCTCCATAGACACCCATATATTATACTCCACAATGAGGGTGTTATTTAATATGGTGCTAAATAGGTGAAGCACCTACCATTGTGAATGATCTTATTACTTAAATTAAACAATTTATATCGTGCTGATGTTAATCAATCCATCGGTTTAGGATCTATTTTAATCGACATTTAACCTAATAACTGATTGTTTTTGTAAAAATTAAAATAAACCGCATGTCTGTACCAAAAAATAAATAAACTGCATGATGGTTTTATTAGAGATTTTACTTCTACACATGTTGTTTATTTCTTTTTTAAAGGATTAATGTTTTACACACCAATAATGGTAGTCTCGCTGTTATTGCTTTTAATTTTTCGTCCCATCGGAATTGTAGAATGGATTATTAATATTTGATTAAAAAAAGGATTAAAAGTTGTGATTGAAATGTTCAGCTGGTCGATAATCAGCTAATCATGGTATGTTTTGACTGAACCATTTTAGACATTATTGATATTGTGTATGTTATAAAAATTAAGCATCGTCACTATCATGTATTGTAAAAAATTAAAAAAGAGCATGATTGGATGTATGTTAATCTCATGTAAATGGCATGGACAAATAAATGTGTTAATTTCTTGAGAAAAAAATGCTATTGACGTGATTATGTGTCTCGAAAAACCATGATTATTGTTCAGAGACTGATTGAAACTTTTGATACATTATATTGGAGAAACTATGATAAATAAAAAGTCGTCATAGTAAATCATGATGAAGTTAAGATGTATTCTTATTAAAAAAAGTTTGTCCAAATTAGATGATGTGAACCATTAGAATGATGTGTAACAAATCAGGACATGTGTTAAGAATTCATCAAATAAGAGTTCATGTGTAATACAACATTTATGTAAGACAAATATTATAAAATAGATATAGATAAAAGCTAAATAAATTTATTGAGATTAGTTTTTCGACATATCAATTCATTAAGTAATATTCAATCAACATAAGGTATCTAAACTCTAACATCTTGATTCTATATCAAATACAAAATGTTGTCTCGACTAAAAATTGAATTGTTGATTTTGAACGTCTTGAAGTTGAAGAATGTAGACATGTGCTCTTCAATGGGACCCTGAGAAGGTAGAATTAACAATTAACAATTAGTTACACAAAAAATAAAATCAACCCCATTGTCTACAACCAAGTGATTAAAGTTCCATGTTTTTTGTCCTATGAGCATAACTCAGTTGGTAGGACAATGCATTATTATATGCAGGGGCCGGGGTTCGAACCCCGGACACCCCACTTATTCACCTTATAAGGTGAATTCTAACCATTATGGTACCTAACAAAAAAAAAAAAAAGTTTCATGCTTTTTTTTTTTGACAAAAAACTTTCATGCTTTTAAAACATAAAACACAGAAAATACTTTTTTCTTATGAATTTTTTTATGGGAGAAGAGAAGGGGGAAGAGACATATGAAAATAATGAAAAACAAATTGTCAATATATAGGAAAAAAATCATGGCATGATCAAATTTGATTGGCTGATGAAAACTAAATGTGTCATGATTCATTTTGATTGGCTAATAAAAAATAAATGAGTCATAATTCAATTTGATTGGATGATAAGAAAACATTAAATGAGATGGAAAATGTGAAGATGCCACGTGTACTCTTAATTTAAAAGAAAATGTTTATGAGATAGAGATATTTCCAACTTTTTACTCCGAAAATAAGGGGGATGTATTGGATTATGATTCTAATGGATTTTAAAATACTTTTTAATTATGAAAAAGTCTTGTGGTATTCAATCAAGACTCTTTGCAATTTAAAAAAAGTCTTGTGATATTCAATCAAGACTCTTTGTCATTTTAAAAAAGTTTTGAGGTATTCAATCAAGACTTTTCATCACTTATAAAAAGTCTTGTGGTATTCAAAATCACTCAAATTTTGAAGGATTGTTTAATAAATTAGATTTTGATGAATTTTGTGGGATTTTCTAGTGAAATTTTAGCATGAAAAAGTCTTTTATGAAAACATGAGATTTCTTAGAATTATTTTTCTTTTAAAATTTTACTCTCTCTCTCTCCCCTCCCCCTCTCTCTTCCTCTCTCTATCTCTTCCCTTCTCTCTATCTTTCGTCAAAAAATAAAAAATAAGAGTTTGTGTTGAGAATATTATGATAGAAAGTGTGTTGTAATCATTTCAAAAAATAAAAAATAAGAGTTTGTGTTGAGAATATTATGATAGAAAGTGTGTTGTAATCATTTCTTTTCAACAAGTCTTTAAGAATTCATAAAATCTTTTGAAATCTTATAAATCCATAAAATCATTTCAAATCCTTTAAAATCTTATGATGTAAATCCATTGAAATCCAAATTGTAAATCCTGGTAGTCTTTTAAAATTATGAAAGTCATTAAAATCCTACAAAGTCTTTTAAAATCCTTGAGACTTTTTTAAGCAAAAATAGTCCTTTAAAATCCTAATTCAATACACTCCCCTAAATTTTAAAAAAAATAATAAACGATTCTAATAATTAATGGTCAAATATATTTTTAGTTTGTATAAATAATTATATTGGAGGTTATTCTTGTCTTGAAAAAATAATCATATTTATGAGAAAAATATATTTTATTAAATATGATATTGTAACGGGGAGAAGTCAACCATAATTTATTGAAGTCAAATATTGTAACGGGTTAATTGAACACAAAATTATTCTTGTCCTTATAATAAAGGAAAGAAAAAGGTCAAACAAATCCAATTGAAATAAATTATTCCTTTAAAAGTCGTTACCACTTTGAACCAAATAAATTATTCCTTTAAAAGTCGTTACCACTTTGAACCTATAAATAAAGTCAAAAAATGAACACTCTCCTCCTCTTGCACAAGCACCGTTACAATTGCAATCCAATATCTCAAATGGCTTCAATTCTCAAGCTTCTCTCACTCACTCTCTTCCTTGCCCTCGTTTTCCAAGGTAATATATATAATAGTAATTTTCAAAAGCACGTTCTACTCTACTCACAATAGCAAAAATGTCTTTGCAAATGAACATAGCAATAGCTTTTTGTATTATTCCTACGACTATCTTTTGGATGCATTATATTACTCTCTTTTTTTATACAAATTTATAATTTTTGTTATTCAAAGGTTTAATCCATTGTACATATTGCAGCTTATGGTGATTGCTCTTTGAGTGACATTAGCATTAGGCATTACGAAACACATGACTATGCACATGGCATGCCAGTGTGGAAAGTTAACATAACAAACAACTGTATGTGTACTCAGTCACAAGTGAAGCTCAATTGCACTGGATTTCAATCAAATCTTGGAATTGATGAAGCACTCTTGACTGTTTCTGATACTGAGTGTCTTGTCAAACAAGGAGCACCTATTTATTCTTCTGAATCTGTCATCTTCCGCTATGCTTGGCTTCCTAAGTTTCAATTTAAACCAATTTCTTCTAATATTGCATGTTCTTGATTAGGGTTAATTAGTAGAAGAAACAATATTTACACTAGTATTTATGGATTGATATGAAAAGCATAAAAACCTATGCGACCATTGTAGGCAATATATGTCAAATCTCAAATCCACACATATATGATTATCAGAAGTAAAATAATTATTTTTCATAATCGTTTCTTTTTTATATTGATGTTCTCGTTTACTTACTTATATGACTGTAGCTTTTTTTCCCCCGCTTCGTTCTTACTTTGACTACGTACGTGCATATCTTACGGTTCAATGTATAGAGTAAAAATTTTACCAAAAAATTAATAAATACAAATATATTTTAATCTTGTCAAATATATATGACAAATTTTTTTTAGGGATTATTCTAAACAATATTGATGATCAATTTTTGTTAATATAGTTATTTTTCTTTGTGAAATTGGGTATCTTATGCGGGCAGTCGATTGAGTCGGGTAAACTAAAATGGATGGTAAAACTCCCCTTAACATGGTTTTATTTACAGGGCTGAATTTGAAGAAAAAAAATTAAGCAAAATATAAAACATATCTAATAAAACGAAAAAGATACAAAGATTGGGGGACATTAGACTTAACCCAGAAAATACCCAAATGAGATACAAAAATTCACTAATCACAGACGCAACCCAATGCACCTGCATACGAGTACGAAACCAGATTACAAAAAAGTTTGAAAAGTTTGAACCTAGACCTCCGGTTAAGTTGATAAAGAGATCATTTACCATCTCTCTTAACGATTGCCACACAACCATCAATAATCATTCATAATAAATTTTAATAATGTAGTTGTTTCCTAATGATTCTCACACAATCATGAGTAATCATTTATAATAAATTATAATAATATACATGATATATTTACATATTTTCATACACCCTCGAAGTTAAAAGTGGAGGTTGAGGAATGTTGGAGATTATTCTAAAAACATCAGAGTTGCAACATAAATACTCACACTTAACTATAAGCAACTTTTTCATGCACGAAGTGCATCTCAATCTCAATGTGTTTAGTGTGTTCATGTTGAACTGGATTGTCGGATGTGTACATTGTGCTTCCGTTATCACAATACACAAAAGTAGCTTTTGTAACATTACAATGTAGTTCTAAAAGTAAGTTTCTAATCTAACATGATTTCAACACTACATTAGCTACTCTTGAGTATTCAACCTTTGCGCTTGATCGAGACAATGTATGTTGTCTTTTTGTGGATCATGGATCTAAAATTAGTTACTGAAATAACATTAAGTCAATAGTTATGAAAGTCAATCTAATATGAATAAATAAGATTATTTTTAAAATAGTTACTCAAACCAATATGGAAATAACTTACATGTGCATTAGTTTTCACCTTAGCATCTCTCTCTTTTTTCCTTTTCAAACCCTAGTCGTCGTCACTTTTTCTTCTTGAGTTATTGAAGGGGGTTGATTTTGTTGGAACAAAATATGTTTAATATTGTCACCTTAAGTTTTGATGATAATAAGGTATTAAGAGTTCAATTGGATACGCTAATATTTGTTCAAATGTGCAGGACCATAGACTAAAATTTACAAGTCTTTAAACAAAGTATGGTTCTGGAAGAACAAATGAGAGCAAAGGAATTCTCAAAAGAAGCTTATGTTGCAAGTCGGAGTCCATCAAGTCTGAAGAAGTCAGAGTCTGGAGTCCATTAGAAGCTGATAGTCAGAGTCTGAAGCCACCGTCTTTGATGGAGGTCATTAACCTTTTGAATTCAATTGCTTTTTTGTTTTAAGTTCTTTTCCTCATTTATATTAATTAAAAATATCATGATTATTATATGATTTTGGACAAAAGGGAGGGAGAGGACGGGCCTAAATAAAAAGAGATGCTGCAAATTTGTTTTGGTCATATACGCAATTCATTGGACGATTCAAACGAGGGAAATTTTCACCATTTTTCTTTTCAATTTTTCCTATTCGTACAAAATTGCCCGATCCAAAGGAAGAACCCAATTTAAGTGTTCATCCTTGACATGCTACCTATCCTATTAATTAAGTTTTGTCTAATTAATAGCCGTATTATACCCTGGAAGGTACAAGCAAACAATAGATCAAGAAGAAAAATTCATGTATTAAATTAATTGGACTTTTATTCGTATATTGATCACCATATGCATTTGCATGGTAACAAAATGAGTCCTATAAATACCTTACTAGCTGGGCAACGAACAACAAAAACATAACCTATAAATCGTCTTACATAGTTTGAGCGAGTTAAACGACCATGTCAACTAGATCCCTCACCATATTCATCCTAGCTCATGTTTGGCTTTTGATGGCAACAACATCAATAGCTCAGTTTGTCATCGACACAAGTGGCGAACCCGTTGAGGACGATGAAGAATACTTCATTAGACCTGCTATTACAGGCAATGGAGGAGGTTCCACTTTGGTCACAGGAAATGGGCCATGCCCTTTGCATGTTGGTCTTGACAACACTGAAGGGACACTTGGATTGGCTGTGAAGTTCACTCCTTTTGCTCCTCAACATGATGATGACGATGTTAGGCTTAATAGAGATTTGAGAGTTACATTCCTAACCTCCACAAGTTGTGGGCAGTCAACTGACTGGAGATTAGGTGAGAAAGATGCAACGAATGGAAGGAGGTTGATTGTCACGGGAAGAGATAACGGTGCAGGATCACAAGGTAACTTTTTTAGGATTGTGCAAACCCAAACTGGTGGTACCTATAACATTCAGTGGTGCCCTACAGAGGCTTGTCCAAGTTGTAAGGTTCAATGTGGGACTGTTGGTGTTATTCGTGAGAATGGTAAGATTCTGTTGGCCCTTGATGGTGGTGCCCTTCCAGTTGTGTTCCAGAAAGAATGATTATTTGTAGGATGGTGAAGTTTGTTTCTGTGGTGTTTTATGTACTTTTCCTTGTTGCGCATCGTTAATAAGCCTGTGTAGCTATCGTTAATTTCAATTGAACCAGATAGATGGAGACATTTATTTGATTGATTGATTGAAATATATATACAATAAAGCTCCAAATGGTTATGGATCTTCTTTATTTACTAAACAATTGGTGTTGTCCTAAGTCCTGATAACAACAACAATAATAATATAAACAAGTAACCAAATAAATATGGTGAGAGGAACACATGGTGCGTGAGATTAGTTAATGATAAAAACTCTCGGGTCGTTTCTAGCGTTTTAGGAGCCTTAGGCATAGTTTGAAAAAATAGACCCTTACATAATATATTATTAATTTTTTTAGTTTCTTGATATGATTTTACTAACGCTTCATTTTTTTTTTCTTCGCTTTTCACTATAAGATAAAAGGTTTTTTTAGGCAACATCTTTAAATAAAAGGTGTTTTAGGCAACATCTTTAAATAAATCAAATACTCCATAGAAATCAAAACTAAACAAAATATCATAGGATTAAAGAACAATAGCTTCTGTGAAGTAGACTGGAGTTTTAGCTCCTAAATAGTAGACACTGAATTTTTGACATCTAATGATAGTAAAATCAAAAAAATAAAAGTATATCAACACGTAATTAATTAAATTTTAGATATTTGGATACAAAATTCTCCAATGTTAAACCCATAACAATAATAATACTTGATAAAAAAAAAAAATCAGTGTTAGAATTTTTATAGTAATCTAAGATACAATAACTCATTTGTATATTACAAATAAATCATTCCTCTTTTGACACTTCAACATATTTTTACTTTTTTGTGTCTTTTGTAACAATTTTTTTTATTAAAATAAGTGTCAAAAGATCCCTTGTATAGGATACATTCTCATGACCGCTGTTTAATTTAAAAAAAGATGTTTAAATTACAATAGTCTCCCTTCTTATGACCAAATATTCCCTCTTCTCGTCTCTAATACAAAACATATTAGAAAAAATTATCCTTCTCTCCAAGAGAGAAGTTGAAATTACATCATCTCTTATATTAAAATCTACAATTTCCTCTCTTAATAACTATTTTTTTATTTTTAATAGTTTACTGACAAAAATCTAACACACAAATTGCAGAAAAAATGAGTACCGCAAATCGACTTTACTAAAATCAAAATTTTGTAATCATGTTTTGCTCTATATTATTTTTTAATAAAAATCAAAATTTTGTAATCATGTTTTGCTCTATATTATTTTTTAATAGAAATATTTGTTTATAAAATTTTAACCCCTGACTACTGCCCCATACGCCCTGTGCACTATACCATGCGCCCCACGCATGGACGCGACCAAGAAGTGATGTTTTCTTGTTTTTCAAACCGTTTTTGGTGGAAAACCCATATTTTCACTTTCTTAACCCCGAAGTAATCATGCAATATAAATAGAGACCCTTGCACACTATTTTATTCATTCATAAAGCTAGCAGTACAAGGCAAGGGTCATAGCACCAGGAGCTTCAAGGCAGAGGATCACCATTCTCCAGTTGTTCTCTCTAGGGTATGTTTTTCAATTGTTTTATAATGATGTCGGCTGCCTTGAGCAACTAAACTTCTATGATTAGGGTTCCATGATGGACCCCTTCTTATTTGTAGGATTTCATTAAATAATGTTTTTATTCAGCTTATAATCTAAAGTCTGATTTAATTTGTATATATCAACGTTTATTGTAACACCCTAAAACCTGAATACAATAAATCATGCAAATAAATGAATTATTCAAAGGATTTAGATGCTATGTCTACATTTTCTCAAAACATGCATAAATACGGTTTTATAAAACTCGCAACGAAAAACAATATAAAAAATATCTCAGCAACATATAACAAATCTCAACAACAATGTCTCAAGTCTCATAATACATCACCAACAATACATCATTTATATATACTTAATATAAAAAATTAAAACGTTTGGATTCTAATTTTATAGGGTCTTAATTTATTTATAGGAAAAGAAAACAAAGTTTACTAGTTTTGTTGAGATGAGAAATTTATTTAATGGCCGTTTGTCTATGATTTGTTTTCAGAAAAAAATATATATTTTTAATAAAAATCAACTCTTTTATTTTAGGCTTAATTGCAGTTTTAACCCTCTAACTTTCCCAAAGTTGCGATTTTGGTCCCCTAAGAAAAAAACTACAAAACAACCCCCTAAGTTTTGCAATTGTAGCAGTTTTGGCCCCCAAGACTGATATTGACTCGGTCTAAACTGACGTGGCACCCTAAGTGAGGTGCCACGTGTTATTTTTTATTTTATTTTTTTGCCTTGGGGGGCCAAAACTGCTACAGTTGCAAAACTTAGGGGGCTGTTTTGTAGTTTTTTTCTTAGGGGGCCAAAATCGCAACTTTGGAAAAGTTAGGGGGCTAAAACTGCAATTAAGCCTTTATTTTAATCATATTGTTTTAGATTTTATAAAAATAATTCTTTTTAACCTTAAAATAAAAGTTGATCCTAATAACTTTTTTAAAATCTATCATGACTAGAAAAAACATCAATTCTAAAAGAAAAAAAATTAATTACAATAGCAAACAAACAAAAATTAGTTTACCTAATTTTTTAGTGAGAGAAACTCCAACTTCTCTCTAAACTTTTTTTCTCCTTTGTTCATCGAGGAGGGGTGGGTTTAGGTCATTTTTTGACCTAGAATCACCCCTCTACATCTTTTTCCCCTTCTCTTTCAATCTAAATAAGTGGTTTTCACATCTATCAAGTTTTTTCTTTTGTGTTTTTTGTGATTTCGTCGTCTAAGTGCGGCGTTGTGTTGTTCGTCGTCTTGTGTGACATTTGATTTCACGTCTTGTTGCGGTGTTTGTTCAGTTCCTATTGAAAGATCTACATCAGTCAATTACAAATTCAACTAATGATTTGGACGTCAACGTTGCAGATCCGGAAGTATGGGTATTTCGGTGACTTAGGTTTTATCATATTATTTGTAGGCATTTTGTCGTTGTATGCTATTAACTTGGGTGCTGTGAGTTTGTTCGCAGATTCACCCTTTACGTTTTTAGTGATGTTTGTATCTGATGTACTCTATCGATTTGAATGAATGAATATCGTTTTGTTTTTGTCAAAAAAAAATTAGTTTACTTTCACAAATCTACAAATCTCAACTTTAATTTTTAGAGTTTAAACAACAATCATAGAGGTGAGAGAGATATCACACTTTAACTCAAAATCGTAAAGTATTAGATTTATATATGAATCTTTTCACTTAGTTTCCATTATTTATCTTTCCATCAGATATGAAACATATTTACTCCTACTCTTTCATCAGTATATATAAGTATCTTTTGTCTTTTTCACATTTGTTAATAAAAGTTGTTAGTGAAATTAATGTGTCTATTTAGTATGTTAATAATATCAAATTGCCCTTTGTTTTATGTGTATTAAATTTGACTTTTTCATATTTCAAGATAAGTTAGTAATATTAAATAGAGGTATGTTTAGGAAAAAATAATAAATGCTTTTATTAATTTAAAAAAGTGCTTATATTTAGGGACAAATTTTTAGTCAAATGAGTGTTTTTATATATCGACGGAGGATGTATATTATGTATCAACAATTTATATACACTATTGATGTAATAAAATGTTAAAGATGTATGAATCATGCTCTTCTCCCAACACTTTTTGCTCTTTCCCAACCAAATTTTCAAAATTGCCCTTGCGTGAGTTAACTCACGCATGTATTAATTTTGTGTGACTTAACTCACGATGCGTGTTGTTTTAAAGACCAGAGAGAACCTCATTTCCTCATTTCTTCATTTTCCATCTAAAATCTCCAAAATCTCTCTCAAATCACCCAAATTCAAAATTCCTCCAAGTTCAAATCAAACAACACTCCAATAACAAGTAAGTTTTCATGATCAAACACCATTAACCTTTTTAAGTTTATATGTTAAATTTTTCCTCTTAAATTAGATTTTTTTAGTTTTAGGGTTTTGTTTAAATTTTGATTTTTTTGGCAAGAAATGATACAATGTTACATGTAAATGAGTTATATTGCTTAATAGTTTAGATGATTGCATGTTTATGTTATAGTTATGAGTTTTAGGGTTTATGTATAATTTGCACACCAAGTGTTTGATGAAATGTGTGAATGAGTTTTTCATTGATTGTTTAATTTTTTATTGTGTAGATTTAAAATAATGGTTGATTTGTTCATTGTTTGCATACGCTTCATCGGTGGAAATCCTCAGATATTCAAGGTTCGGTACATTAATGTCACGTTAAAAGGTCTCAAGGATCAACTAGATGAAATCAACGAAGGACTCAACCCAGGAGACATAAATAGGGTGGAATACATTGTTATGAACGTCCAACGTTAGACGAGAGGAGAATAACGTTGTTGTATAAGGAAGAGGAGGAGCGAGTGAGGATGAGAGAATGTGAGATGATGGTGTGACAAATGGTGAAGGTTGGAAGAGTATTTATAGGGGGAATGACTTACATAGGTTTTAACTACACTAAGTGCAGTCCAAAAACGTGTAAAATCAAGTTTGAATAACTGACCATCGTCTAAAAAACGTGTTCTTTGTGCTTAGACCACCGGACAAAGTTGCGTGTGTAACTCACACCACCGGCCAAAGGTGCGTGAGTTAAGTCACCCCACCGTTCAAAGGTGACTGAGTTAACTCACACTGCAGGCAAAAGGTGCATGACTTAACTCATGCAGGGGCATTATGGTCATTTTAGTTGGAAATGAACTTTTTTTTTGTTGGGAGAAGAGCATAATTCAAGATGTATTGTTGACATGTCAATTAATAAGAGGAGCTTGTTTGTTAACATTTTAAAAAAAAAACTTTTTTTTTGATAAAATAATCACTTTTAAGAGTACTGTATATGTTTTTTTTTACTGTTTTTTTAGAAAAATTAGAATCTTAAAACAATTTCAAATGAAAAGTTGTTAAGAGCAACTTCTCAAAAAATAGATTTTTTTTTTAGAAAAGAGAGAAAATAAGTGTCAAAAGATTGAACTTATTTTATATCGAAAAATCCATTTCATATGGTTGTATCCAAACAAACTAATTTTTTTTCACAGTAAATAAATGTAAAATAAATTCTGATTTTTTATAAAATCTATAAATTACTCAATGTTTAAATCACTTTTATTTAGTACTCCCTCTATCCCATATTATAAGTAAAAAAAATAAAAAAATCACATTTATTAAGAAAACTAAAACATAGTAGTTTGTAACATAGTTTTTTATGTTATCTTTGAAATAAGTTTTATAAGAATATGTAAAAAAAATTCATTGGCAGTTGATTATAGAGAAAATAAAAAAGAGAGTAAATTGAATGAACTTTGCATTTAATTTTCCTTTGGAAAAAATAATTTTTTTGAAAAAACATAATTAAATACTCCCTCCGTCCCTATATATAAGCCTCCTTTGCATTTTGCATATTTCTTAAGAAAAGTTGTTAGTGTAATTAATGTGTTTGTTTTGTGTGTTAATATTACCAAATTATCATTTGTTTGTATGTGTATTAAATTTGACTTTTCATATTTTAAGATAAGTTCGTAGTATTAATTAGGGATATGTTTAGGAAAAAAATAATAAATGCATATAGTAATTTGAAAAGGATTTTACATTTAGGGACAAAAATAAAGTCAAATAGATGCTTAGATATAGGGACGGAGGAAGTACAATAAAAGTTAGTCTTTTTTCCTTATAATTTAGAACAAAGAAAATGAGTTTTTTTTTATTATAATTTGGACGGAGGGAGTAGTACATAACAAACACGTTGAAATAATCTTTTTAATTGATTAAATTAAATACTCCCTCCAGTAAACGAGAGGACTTATTCAGACGAAGCGACGACTGTCTCTCTTCTTGGAATGGGGAGTCCAGAATTTCCAGATCTAGGAAAACACTGCGCTGACTCCGATTGCAAGCTCGTTGATTTCTTGCCCTTCACTTGCGATCGTTGCTCTCAGGTACTAACCAATTTCTCTTTTCTTTTTCTTCCTTCAACTTTTATTACGATCATAGCTGTCCATGTTTCTGTTTAATTTCCCACTATGCATTCTTTTTTACTTCAACGACCATTCATCATAGTTTTCATTAACAAAATTTTTATCTCATAAACTACTTTGACAAACTTATGAATATTTATGAATAATATATGAAAGCTGTTTTCCATAAGCATTTATCTGTAATGTTAGGTTCGAATTCAAAGACAAGAACAAGAAAATGCGTGTAAGTAATCATGTTTGGTGTTATAAATACTTTTTCGACCTACGTTAAATGGTAACCTAAACATTATTTATCAAAGTTGGATGAAAAACATGTAGCAATGTAAATATTTTATGACTTAAATGACCAATTTGTTACAAAAAATAAATTAAATGATTAATTTATTACAAAAAAAATACTTATAAAGACTTAATTTGTTAAAAACATCTAATTGAAAGGACCACAGGAGGTATTTGGCCTAGATTTTATTAGGGTTTTGGGTTTACGGTATCCATTTAAGGGTAGTTTGGAAGACTTTATTTAGATTTTATCTCAGGTTATATAATAAGTTGTTTTCAACTCATTTTAGTTAGCCCGAAAAAATAGCTTATATGATTAAGTGCTTAGCCTATGTTAGGATAAACTTCAATACCACTTCCAATGCAAGTTGGCCATGACTTTTGAGAAGCTATAACTTGTAGCTTTGAATTGGACGCAAGTTTGAAGTTCCCCCACTCAAAAAACAAACAGGCTCTTAGGTTATCTCCCTATAACAGCTTATCGAATAAACACTTAATTAAACTACTTAACTAACCTATGGTACTTGCTAAGCCAAACATTACTCTCCTTAGTTGATGCATGTGCATAGAAGTTGTGGTGACAGAAATTTGTTAGGGTTGCATGTTTGGATTAAAGATTGCAAACTGAAGTTTGAACCAACCTCATTTGCTTGCAAATTGAGTTTGCAAAAGCTACTTTCTCTTTGCCTCCATTTCAACTGAGTTTGAAGGAAAAAAATCGGTTTTCCAAGATAATTTTTGCAAACATAAGTTCGAGATCCCAAGAGAAATACAAACTAGCGAAGGATGAGAGTTGGTTCTAAGTAATTTTTCTGAACAGAGCAGTTTTATTATAGCCTTTATAGGATAGGAGAGTGTGGTGAAGCGTGGGAACTGGGAAATCAAAACCAATTGAAGCTTCAGGTTTATTTTATTTTAATAAGCTTCAAAACCCACAAAATAAAAATATCATCAAACTATTATGTCAACAAATTTGAAGGAATCAGTGCTGTCAATCGCGGATCTAGAAAATAGAGGTTTGTTCAAGTTCCGCTACGCTACAGCTACAGTGCTAACACTGCAGAGTCAAACGGTTTATCAAAATTACGGTATTGCAGAACAATAACGGTTTGTCAAAATTATGCTATGCTATAGTCACTATGTATATGCTATTTGAAAACATTGAAAGGGATGTTGTAACTTTTTAAATTTAAAAATTCTAAACGATGAAACTTAACTAAAACTCTTTTCCTCCTAAATGATTTTCATTTTTGGTTACATATTAGTCATCGTATATTTTATTTTATTTTCGAGGTGTGCCTTAACTTCTAAAGTTCATGCAATCAACAACGTTTTTACTTATGATTTTGCTTGATGACATTCTTGAGGATTTGTGTTTGTGGATTTATGTATTATTATTCTTTCTCTGTTCAGTTTGAAGAGCTCTTTGTTTGACCTAACTGTATAAGCCAAACCCATTTTAGGTGTATTGTTTGGAACACCGAAGTTATATCAAACATCGGTGTACAAAAGCTGACAAGCAAGATGTCACTGTAGTAATATGTCCACTCTGCGCTAAAGGAGTCCGCCTAGTTCCTGAGCAAGATCCAAACATAACATGGGAGAATCATGTTAACACCGACTGTGACCCATCAAATTATGAGAAAGTTACAAAGAAGAAAAAATGCCCTGCAGCTGGATGCAAAGAGATCTTAGTATTCTCAAACACAATTAAATGCAGGGATTGCACGATAGACCATTGTTTGAAGCATAGGTTTGGTCCTGATCACAAATGTCCAGGACCTAAAAAAGTGGAAACAAATTTCCCTTTTATGAATCTAATGAATAGGAGTAGAAAAAAGGAGTCTAAAACCAACTCAAGTTCAACCTCCTCTTCATCTAAATGGACTACAAGCTTTCTTAATGCTGCTTCTAGTATTCGAGCTTCAGCTGAGGCTGGAATGTCAAAGTTGAGTGGTGAAATTAACCAAGCATGGGGGACATCAAGCGATGGTGGGAGAAAGAGCAACGGCAGTGGTCAAGTGGAGCAATGCCCTCAATGTGGTGCCAAGTTTTCCTCAATCACTACTTTAATCGATCATGTGCAGAAAGTTCATGAGAGAAGTGGCAGCCGATCTGCTGCGAATGTTACCATTGATGCGTGTCCTAAGTGTAGTAAAGGATTCACAGATCCCGTGTCCCTTGTGGAGCATGTTGAGAGGGAACATGGTGGCACTTCTAGAACATAGGTATTAAGTTGATATTGAATTGATTTTACATTGAAGAAATTGTACTTTCTGAAATGGATAGTGCCTGGATAAATTCATTCAGTGTATACACATTGCTCTCTCCAGTTTTATAGCAACAAGATATGAAAATGAATTTAAACTTTACAAGATGTTTGTTATTTCTTTCTACATTGCTGTTGGAATAGTAACATTTTTTGATGATTACTTTATTAGTTTTCCTCTACAAATTTCTTTTTTCATGGTTTGAATCAAACTGACTTTTGAATTGATGTTATACTTGTTGGGCAAAGGCTGACTCTTTGATCATGAGGCCTGCAGGAATGGCCAATATTGCAGTAATTTGGAAGCTTAATTCAATCATAGTGATACTTGATGACTAACCTTTGAAGTGCAGCCTGGAATGCCTAATCTTTGATTTTATTTTTATAAAAATTGTCTTTTAATCGGGTACATTTCCCTTAAATTATGTTTCATATTTTTTAAGTCTTAAATATAATTTTTGTTAAAAATAAATAAATTATTCACAACATATTTTGCCTTAAATCACAATAAGCGTGTAACATGTTCATTATCCCATGTTAGTCATCAAAACATATCTAATCAAACGCTTCGTTCTGTCATTTTGTAACCTTGATAAAAAAAAAAAGTGAGTAGCAGTGTAAAAAAGCAACATCTATCATTTTTGGGGGTACAAAAATTAACATCTATATGTTGTTGTGTTTGGGCATCAATATAAAGCCTTTAATTTGGGAAAATTCCTATTCTCCCTTTTGTTTTTCTCATTCACCGATTTGAAAAGTGCATGTGTTAGTTAATTCACGCTGAAAAATATTCAACTGAATTAATTCACGTTGAAAAAAACCAAACGTGAGTTAATTCACGTTGGACATTTTTAAGAGAATGAGCAATTTTAAAAGAAAGAAGAGCAATCTCCATAATTTTGTTCTCTAAAGTTAAATGGGTCTTGCTCTGCTTTTCTTTTCGTTTTTCTCATTGCCTTGCCAATTATTTTGTCACACTCCTTCATTTCCTTCATTACTATCACTTTTCCAATTTTTTTTTTATTGTTTTAGTTCAAAATTATGAGTATTTTAATAATTCATTAGACTAAATGTTATTAGTTTTTTTACTAGTTATATCTTTGAATCCTTAAAGAAAATGAATAACAATTGATTTTAATAAAATTGTTCTAGTGAAATATTTTTACTTCCTAGTGGTATTTGCATAAAGAGACAACATGCTTGACAAAAACAAAACAATGAATGACGGTATTTAATTTGTATATTAGTTACCGTAAAAAAAAACTTATACATAACCAATCAATTGGACTCAATAGTAAAAGAGTTCCGCCAAATGACGAATTATTTATAAGAATTTGAGTTTGATTTTTGGACAGAACAATCATTGTGCAAGAATGAAAAGGCAAAAACCCTTCCAAAATTGCAACTTTCGTCAAAAACCCCCTGACTTTTAACAAACTTCAAAAACCCCTTAAAATTGTAAAACGTTAGTCAATTACCCCCTCCGTTTGTTTTTCCTGTTAAACCTTATGACATGATAGTTAATTGTACATGTGGCACCTCCACGCGGACCGGATGTCATGCCACGTCACATGGAGGTAATTGACTTTTTTTTGTGTTTTGCTTTTTTTTTTGTTGCTTTTTTGTCTAAAATCTATGTGATTATAAAAATAGGCAAATAACCCCCTCAAATTTATCACTTATATACGTATCTCCCTCAAATTTAAAACTTATGTAATAAATATCCCCCTCAAATATAAAATTTATGTGCAATTATCTCCTCAAATTTAAAACTTATGTACAAATATCCCCTTAAAATGCTGAAGCTAAAGAAAAAAAGCACTCTGCCAAGCGACCTGATCAGAAAGCCATAACCAAGGCAAGTCAAAATTCATTAATTTCATTTTCTTTAAGTAGAATTGCGACTATTTGTCTCAAAGATATAATATCTACTAAGAACTACAAGTGATTTTTTGTCAAAAAAAAAAAACTACAAGTGATTTTTTATTTATTATAATGCATGTAATATAAAATTTATTTATTGATTTATTCCTCTTTGGCACATTGTTTACAATTGATATTGGGGAAATGATTAATTTTAATGTTTATTAAAGTAGTTGTCAAAATTGTATTATTTTTCAAAATAATCCAAAGCCAGAATCAAAGTTTGTTTAGTTGTATTTATACTTGTCTTCTTTAACATTGTTTTCATATTGGAGGTTTGACAAATGATGCAAAATAATGAGATATTTTACCCTAACAAAAGTATTGGCATGATTCCAAGATGGGAGCTAATCCTGAATTTTAAAATTAATTTACCTTTTGACCTTCAAATTTAAGTAAGAATAATTTTAAATTTTAACGTAAATTTAAGAATAGTTTTATCAAGGTAATAATGGCAAAGAGAGATAAATACACATAAAACGTAAAAAATAATTAATGATGGTGAGATCCATTTAATGATGGAATCTACTACCTATTTTTTGTGTCCATCTCTCTCCAAATTGCATCTTTCATTTAATTTTATAAATGGAGAAGATCTTAACCCCTTTTCCTCTCCTCTAAAAAACTTCAATTTAAAAGGATGAAGGGTTTTGCTCTCATCCCTTCCTTCCCTTTCCGTTTTAAAAATACCAAACATGTTAAATTAAAAATATTCCCCCCTCCCCATCAAAAAACTCGAACCAAATGAATCCTAAAAAAATATTAGGACCACTAGCATCAATGGTTTTGAATTCCATGTTATTCGCAACCGGCCTAATTGTGAACTTTGCTTAAAAAAATTCTTGAAACGTTCTAGACTTCAGTTTTTGTCACCTCAACGCCTTTTTAACCGTGTACCATTTGTTGTAAGGATCTCATAATTTGTCCTTTTTTCTTCTTCTTCATAACACAATCATGAAGGAATGTTGTTTGCATCCTTTTTTCAACTATTACTGTATATTAAAGTTCAATTTTGATAGCTTGTATAACAACACTAACACTACGTTCTTGCTATTCACCTCTTCGTCATTCAACCCCACACTCACATTTTTAGTCAAACCAACTTAGTGTAAAATTGTTATGCGTGTTAAAATTTGAAACCAGTATATGCGTGTTTAACGTAAATTTAAGAATAGTTTTATCAAGGTAATAATGACATTAATTGCACACTTTTCCTCTCCTCTAAAAAACTTCAATTTAAATTGATAAAATTGTTATGCGTGTCAAAATTTGAAACCAGTACATTAACTTAACTTTAATAATGGTGAACTACTTCGAGTGTTAATCCATCATTAAGTTGCCCATACCATATAGTTTGTCATTTTGGTGATGACTTTATAAAGTTGTATTACATCAAATGTACGAAGCATATTTATCAATTTTATTGATGATTTGTCACTTTTTGTAAAATCTCTTCTTGTTTCTTAATTCATAAGATTTGAATTCCTTATCTTAGTGAACTGAAGCAAAATTGGTTGGATGATAAAAAATAAAAAGCAAAATACAAGGCTGAATGGATTTAGACTAGCTAGTTGATAAATAAATATTTGAAAGAGATGATAAATAAATAACTATTGAAAATGTTTATGCAATATGTCCACTCAAACTATATTTACAAATTACAATATTGCCTGATGATTGATGATTTTTCACATTAATAGTGTATTGTCATTTTTAATTTTTTTTTTCACTGCCACCTTTTAATTTGAAGGCACTTTTCACTGCCCATATTCCTCACTTTTCACACAAAAAAGGAAGATATAAATAAATTCAAATTAACCAAACATTTTCCATATAATATAGATTATTTTTGACAATCATATAATATAGATATAGATAGATTCATTGGTGATATAAGGTGTCCACTTACATTTGCAATACATTCTTCTTCTATACCACTCTCTCAAGGTTTAAATTTTCATTATATAAAATAGAAACATATTTTGAACGTTGAGAATGGCAAGGCTGAGCCAATATATAGGTACTCCAACGGTAGTGATGAAGTTCTATACTACACATATGGACATCATAAAAATCTATAAATGATTACATAATAAATGGACGTGACAAAATTTCCCTAGGGATATATATACTGAATCATATACCATATATGATATATCTATGAGCTATGGCAGAATCTTTGTTCGTGTAATGCTCTATAATCATCTAGCTAGCTTACCTCCTTTTGCTAACTTCATCCAGTTACCTGTCACAAAAATATTTGGTTCTTTAAAAACAAAAAGGGAAATAGTAAAATGATATTAAACATTCATTAAGCAACTTATCTAAAAGGAAATAAAAACAGAGGAAGTAAGGACTAGTTTGAAATTCTTATTGAATCATCGTTGACTTCCATTTTTGGTTACTGAAATCATCTTTGACTTCAATTAGATGTTTACCTATCTCAAATACAGAAATAATAATAAAAAAAGTTCAATCTTAACTAGTTCATTATATTTTATGGTAGCACATGAAGGGTAGTTTGAACAATGCAAATACTTTGTGTTACATTAAAAAATTCAATGATATTAACAATTCCTTAAAGGATGTTAGTGAGTGTTTTTTCTTTATACCTATTTTAGATCAGGGGAAGTAGTATAAACTATACTACTATAGTCATTAAATACTGAATTTATTAAACTATATAAAATCCAAACTGAAAAGTAATTAATGAACAATAAATAAAGATTGATATATACCGAATAAACAAAGGGATCATGGCGCCCTCCTGAGCCTGTTCTTTTCACAGCTTCCCTCCTAAGTAACCTGCACATAATTCATTCATAAACATTATTACAACATTTTTATACCTATGAAATTTAATTAAGCGTGACAACTCTCATGTCTTAGTCTTATAGTTTTATTCAATCATATTAAAATCCAAAGTAAATTAAATTAGAGTATTGTTTGGAATAATCACAATTCACAAAACCAAACGTGTACATCCAAGGATTTAAATCATGATTTCATGTAATAATAATAATCAAATTATCAAAGTTTCCTGTGATATTGTGAAGACATTAATCTAGAGAGAGAGAGAGAGAGTATCACACATTCGCAGAGCTTTGCTAGTGTCAGGGCTATCACCAAGCATTTCACGGATCTTCACTTCAGAAAACCAACCACCGTGAGAGAGAAACATCAGTATTGCATCGCCGCGCCGACGTAAGTGTGGCGTTCCGGCAGGGTTCTTCACGCGAAGCTTCGCCGCCGGCGGTGTCTCGCGTTTGATTTCAGCATCAATCACACTCCTACACCTGCTTGTTCTGTTAGCATAGCACAAACTTCGCGCACTTGAGGTTGTTGACAAACATGACGCCGCCTCGCCGGAAAATGAAGTCGGTGAAACCTTCGCCGTCGTCTCGGATTTCACTTCCCGGTCGCCGGAGCAGGAAGAGGATGTCCACACTACCTTCGATCGCGATTTCCTCGCAATCTTTCACATATCAAAATTCATCGATTCAATCAGATTCCAAAAATCATCGCAATTTGAATATTCAAAAATAATCAACATCGAACATTTTGAAATCAATTCAAACATCAAAACAAGTAAAAACAAACCAGATCTCAACAATTTCAAACGAAGAATTTAAATAAAAACAATTAATCTAAATTCACAAATTCAATTTCAAAACAGAATCGGTTATTCAAACGGATCTGAGGAACAGAAATGAACCTTGAACTTCATCTGATGATAACGATTCGTAGCAGAGAAGAAAGAAACATCCGAATCAGAAGAATCATCATCACCGTTGATTAGAAGAGAAGAGAAAGCTGAAGAAGATTCATCCGAATCAGTAGTAACAGAAATCTCTCTGAAACGCTTGCTACTGAAGCTTCTTCGCTCTTCATGAACTTCATTTGAATGAAACCTTGAGATCAAAAATAAATAAAAAATTGGAAAATTAATCGGAGATAAAAAAAAAACGAAAAAAACAGAAAAAAAAATGAATGATGAAGTTACTTTGGTGATGGTGTGTGGAGAAGAAGCAAAGCAGAAGCAACGATTCGTTCTTCAGAAGTTGGAAAGGAAGAAGAAGAAGACATTGTTAGTTTGTTAGAGAAGAGAAGAAGCTTCACTTCACACACTTTCTGTTTCTCTACTTGCTTTCAAATTCCGCGCTATATTTCAACTTTTCAAAATTTTCTCTCTCTTCGTGTCACTTCCTCATGTGCATTTTCTGATATTTTCAACTTTTTCTAATATTAATTTTTCAATTAGCAGCCAAAAAATTACAATTTACAATAACTTTCATTAATTTTTATTTTTATTGCATAGGGTGAGCGAATTTCAACTTCTACACTTTTTTTTTAAGGAACTTAATACTTTCTTTTGTTGCTATATGAATATTATGAATAGTTACTTCAAAAAAAGAAAAAAAAAGTTGTTATATATGAAGATTGGTTTTGCATCTCATTATATTTGAAGATGGTTTGATTATATATTAATACAATTAAAGTATCAAAATATTATTTTTTGAGTTAATGTAATTTTAGGGGTAATTTATAGGCAATTTCTACCGTACATTCAAAAAAATTGAGTGTACCGGTACACCCATATATTAAATAAATAGTTTAATGAGTTATTTTTTTTAGAAAAAATATATTTTATATCAAATACAATTATAATAATTATATTTTATTTCTCAAAAGTGTCGGCAAATCAAAATTCAACTTTTTTTAAATTTTTATTACCCATAATAGTGAATATTGATTATTTTTTCGATAAAATGTTACAAAATTAGTATGATTCTTATAAAAAATGAAATGTTTTTTTTTCTTATGAAATAATATTTTCTAAAATATAAAAGTCGACAAATATTTCTTTATTACATAAAAATGATCATTAACTTATTGATTTATGGAATAGGTATACCAGTACACTTTAATTTAAGGGTGTACCATAGAAACTCCCTAATTTATATTTTTATATGTTAACTTAGATTGTTTTGATAAAAAAATTGAGAATTTTCAAAATAAATACATTTTTTTTTTTGTCAAAAGTAAGTATAGAAAATTTAATAACCACCTAAAAACTAGATATTGTAATTTCTTACCTAATTCATACAATGTGATTTAATTACCACCAAAAAACTAGATATTGCATTGTAATTTCTTCCTTTTTTTTGGTAGTGATTGTAATTTCTTCCTTAATTCATACAATGTGAATATCAAATTGATCTTTATAATTCTTTTAAATTATGAAATTGATTTATTCTTAAAAAAAAAATTATGAAATTGATTCTATGTGTTTCAACAATTTACGTGAGTCCTTAAATTTTGAAAATTGGCCGTTCTACTTTTCAAAAATTGTAAATTTGTCCTATAAATTTTCTAATGGTACAAATTGGACTCCTACAAAACTTTAAAAAATTATAAAATTTCAAATTTTACAAATTGGTCCCTAAATTTTATGAATTACCTAGGATTGTTATTTATTTATTTTTTGAACAAGGCAAAATGAGATATATTAACAGAAAGTTCTGCTTTCTAGTACAAGGTGTACCTAAAGAAGCAGAACATAATTGCAATAACCAATTCAGATAAGATAAACAAATAGACAACAATAGTCAGCCAATCCCCAAACAAACAAGAGGTTGCTGCCACCACATATGATAACCAAAAGAAAAGCAAACATTCTTAGCTTTCAACCAATTAAGAGTAGTGATTTTAACCTTTTCCAAAAGCTGCATAATAGATTTAACTTTATTTGAGAATAGCCTATGGTTCCGTTCATTCCAAAGGACCCAAATGCAATAGAGCCAAATCATGTGAAGGAATGAGCGGCGAGGGATATAACCACCTGAAGAATACCTGAATTGATGACAGTGATCCACAATATGTTGGGGTTCCACAAAATGCACTCCAAGCCAATTTTTCACATATTGCTAAAGAGAGCCAAAATGAGGACAATGAATAATTAAATGAGCTGCTGATTCAATTTGGCCACACCCTGAAACACAAAGTTGAGAATCAATGGGAATAATTTCGCGCCTCCTGAGGTTGTCCTTTGTTGGCCATCGATTGCATAAAAGGCGCCACGCACAAATTGAGACCTTCAAAGGAACATTTTTATGCCACACCGCATCAGCGAAGTCATCACGATCATGCATTTCCTGCCTCATAAGCATTTGATACACACCTCGAACAGTATAACCGTCTTCAGCATTCGGACACCAAAGCCAAACATCAGATCTAGATTCCTGTAAAGACACATTAGAAAGTAAAAGCTTAACTTCCCCCACTAACTCCTCCTCCCATGCCAACAACCTACGCCTCTACCTCCAGGCATTCCCATCATCCCCCCAACCCAAAGCACTCATTTCTCCCACCGACTTGTCCTTTAAGATGGACAAATCAAACAGCCTCCTAAATCTCTCCCTCAGCGGATTCAGTCCACCGTTCCCCACACGTTTTGTGACACTCTCTTTAAACCAACTTCCACCCTCAACACCTATCCCCTCCTGGATTCTCACAATCTCTCGCCACCACACCGAACCCCTCCTACCCCCATCTCTAATACAACCACCTTCCTCCCCGTAACGAGAAGATAAGACCTTAAACCACAAACCATCTCTATCCACTAAACACCTCCAACACCATTTACCTAACAAAGCGATGTTGAATTCTTTTAATCTCCGAACCCCCAAACCGTCAACCTCCTTTCTCAAACAAATAGATTCCCAGTCAACCCAGGCTATCTTCATATTATCCTCACTCCCACCCCAAAAAAAATTAATTAAAATAGATTTAATGGAGGAGATTATACCTGCGGGAGCTCTGAAGAAAGAAAGGGCATAAACAGGCAGAGAGGACAAGACGGATTTAAGGAGAATCAAGCGACCACCAAAAGACAAGTTCTTACTTTTCCGATCAGACAGTCTGGACTTTATGCAATCAATCACTGGTTCCCAAAAAGACAAACGCCTAGCATCACCACCAATGGACAACCCGAGATACATAAAAGGAATTTTCCCAATTTTGCACGACAAAACAAAAGCGGCTTCGCCCAACCAAGACTCTTCCACATTTACACCAACCAGCATACTCGTATGATAATTTACCTTCAGCCCCGACATAGATTCGAATAAAGTAAGAATCGCCCTCAAGGCTCTCACATTCGCCCAACTCTTTGTACCAAGCAATAAAGTATCATCCGCAAATTGCAAGTGTGAGATCACTGTAGTGTACTACGCCCCCACGGTGTACCCAGTAAACAAATTCTGATTAACCGCTTCTGACATCATGACATTCAACCCTTATGGAGCAATGAGAAATAAGAAAGGTGATAGAGGGTCACCCTGTCTCAACCCCCTCTTCAAATAAAACTCTTCAGTCGGACACCCATTAACCAAAACTGACGTAGTCGCTGTGCAAACACATTCCTTCATCCACTTACGCCACAAAGTTGGAAACGGCATCATTTCCATTACACTATCTAGGTAACTCCAATCTACAGAGTCATAGGCTTTCTCAAAATCTACTTTAAACATCAACAAATCTTTGTTCATCTTAACTGCCCCATCAACAACCTCATTAGCAATAAGTATGCCATCAAGAATTTGTCTATCCTTAACAAAAGCTGACCGAGCATCTGAAATAACGGTACCCATTACTTTTCTCAACCTATTAGGCAAAACTCTTGCTAAAATTTTGTACAAACATCCCACCAGCGCAATAGGACGGAAATCATTCAAGCGATGCGGGTTATCAATCTTAGGAATAAGTGCAATAAATGTACTGTTTATTCCTTTAGATAGACGACCATTATGGTGAAATTCCAAAACAAACCTCAATATGTCAAATTTCAGTTCAGGCCAAAAGTCTTTTATGAAGCCAAAATGAATACCATCTGGTCCAGGACTCTTGAAACTGTCACAGTCCCACACCGCTGCCTACACCTCCTCCACATTAAACGGGCAAGTCAAGTGTACACCCTCTACAACAGATAATTTGCGAAAGTGTAAATTATCCACCTGATGCCTGTGTACAGCTTGCGTTTGAAAATGATGCATGAAATGATTGAAAACAGCCTCCCGCACATTTGAAACACCATCCACAATATTATTATCAACCACAATAGAAGACATTGCATTTTTACGACGTCTTCCTGACATGATAGCATGAAAGTATTTTGAATTAGCATCCCCTTCGCGAAGCCATAATAATCTTGATTGCTGCCATGTGATACTTGCATTAGCCTTAGATAAAGAATGAAGATCAACTGACAAAGAATGCAATTCCGCCACTTCCTTTTTTGATAAAACATTCACCTCCCCTCTGGTCTCCAACACATCAATATGAGATTTTAAGGATTGAATCCGACTTGGTAAATTTTTAGTGTGAGATGTTTTGATGTGAAACTTATTGCCATCATTAAAGAGAATATCATGGGTCTGAACATGATTTGCATGATTGATCTTCAATTTTTTTTTATATATTTTAAATTTGTTCCCCAAATTTTTGGAAATTTCAAACTACAAAAATATATTCTAAAATTCTCAAAACTTTATTTTTTGAAAGAATCTCCCAAAACTTTTAAATTTTTAATGCTAATGTTTTTTTAACAAGAAAAAAGGATAAATTTATTGATAAAAGACATAAGATAAAATATGCTAGAAAAAGATAATACAAAGAGAAACCACATAAAGCTAAATGTGTACAAAATAAAAATGCACAGATCATGAACACCAATATAATTCAATGACATCAAATTCCCACTAGACAAACACCTAATACATATTTGAAACATGTCTTATAATATATATGATCAAAGCTAGCACCACTCCAAAATTCAAGAGAACAAGTCGCTAAAAGAAATATGTAAATCACAAAGGATATATCTACTAAAAAGTGTAGCATATAGTGAAGAGGTCAATATTTGTTTCAATGTAGTGTCTTCATAGTTTTAATTAATAGACAAATATATTTCTATTCATTGCTAGACTAAAATAAAAGTGGATGTTTGTCAATGCATGTACCATGTTTTGTTATTCATTTCTTGATTTCTGATTATTTATGTGCTTATGTTTTTCGTGTGGATCATGCATCAATGAACATGCAGACCAATTTCATCTCTTGAAATTGATATTCAACTTATCTTTTTTAAGCTTTTTTTCCATATAAATTATTGAACCCAATTATCAATGACAATTGGTGGTGCATTCTTGAAGTTTTGCATTCCTGGGTGATGAATTACCACCAGAGGTATAAAATTGGTAGATCAAACTGTTTTGTTTAATGAGTTTTAAATAGTTTTGTTCTCATAATTTGTTAACACTAAATTTATATCATTTGCAGACACGACTTATTGAAAATGGTGACTCAACCAAAACTGAAATCAAACAGAAATATGATGAAAAGACACCATGTCGCAAACGAATTAATAAAAGGTCCACTGATAGTGTTGGTTCAGCAACGATGGTCAATGAAGTTGGAGAAGGATCTATTACCAAACCACCGAAGATTAACTGGGTTAATACCAAAGATTAACTGGGTTAATATTGAGAAGAATGATTAAGAGGACGTTTTGAGAAGGATCTTTTAGCAAACAATTGCTATATTTTTTTATCCAAATTTTCCAATGTTGTCTGAATCTTAAATTTATTTTTTGTTAATGACATTTTCAGTATTCTGGTGTAATATCCATGGATCTGTTGGTTTTCTTTTATTTCAGTTAAATGGATGCACTATGTGCGATCATTATAAACGAAATGAGTACCATATGCATAATTATTTTTCTAAATATTGTTGCAATTTATTTTGAAGTGTAAGATATAGCAGTTGTACCTTGGTATATTCTGCTTTATGTCCAAACTTTTTATGAGAACGTAAGTGATAATAAAATTAGAGCAATGTCCTTCAAAAAAATAAAATTGGAGCAATGTAACACATATGCTTCGTATAGTGTCTGTGTATGCAATATGTTCACACGTTGAAATAGTGTGTCTATTCGTGTTCCAAACATTTCCCATTTTACATTAAGAATTACATCATATGCTTCCTATGGTTTACTGTTCATCCGGTTAAATCCCAGTAATAACTAGCTAATTTCCATAGCCACCATTAAGTGTGTGTTTGTTGCTTATGCATGCACCCTAATAATTAAGGGTGTTCGTGGGTGGGTTTGGGTTGAGTTTGGCCGAACCCAAAACCAAAGCAAATAGGGTACTCCGGTTTGAGTGAGGTAAAATAACCACCCGTTATACTATTGGATAAATTTGAGTAAACCCACTAATTTTTGGGTTGAGTTGGATTGGGTAATGGGTTACCCAACTTATTTTTCTATTTTTTAATATTAAATAACTAAATGACAAGTCCTTATAATTTTGTTTTAAAATAACACTCTACTTTTTAATTTTCTTAAAAAAAATGCTTAACTTATTTTACTATAATTTTATGCATCATAGAATATCAAATAATAAACTCCATTATAAAATACTTGCAACAAACTAAAGTTGCATGACATAAAATTACATTAGTATCAAAATAACCAAAAAGTGAAATATATTAATTTGTAACTCTGGTATGTTTTGATTTTCAATAAGGGTACAGTGTGTATGTTTTGAAAATATAACTTTCTTCTACCCTATGAAAATAAAGATAAAAAATATTAACATTATTGGGTAAGTAGATTTTTTGGGCTTATGTCTGGTTTTACCCGAAACCTATTTATTTTTATAGATTTTCCATTTTTAGAAACCATACCCACCCAATTACCCAACCCATTTTTTTGGGTTTTTTGGGTGGGTTTGACCGGATTTTCTGGGTTAACCCAAGCCATGAACACCCCTACTAATAATAGTATTATTTTCTTCGTATATTACTATTTTTAAATGTTTCTTTGACATCTCATTAGGTGTATATATTTTGAGTGAGATATAAATAAGAAAGAGGTGTGATATATATGATAAGTTGATGATGTAATGGGAAAAAAAAATGAGATGTTAAATGTGTGTAAAAATATAATTTGTGATGTCCAAATATCATTATTTTATTTTTTTTACTCAATTGTCTTTTTATATAACAATCGATACGCAACAATAATCAGTGTATTTCACTTCTTGAAAAGTTTACAACACTACTCATTGTGTGTTCAGAATTTGTATGATTATGAAGTGAGGGTTTTGTGACGATTTCTTAAGGTGCATTTTGACTAAAGTTGGATCGAGATGAGAGTTTTCCATGATTTGGTTACGCACCTGAGCTATTGCAGCTGTGCATAGTTGTCTTAAGTTATATGTTTATTAAATTCCTTTAACATTTGGAATGAAGTGTGACTACATAGAAGTAAATGAACAACTTCTCTTTGAATATTTTATAACGACTAACAAATATATATCTTTGGACATACAAGCCAAATGAATCAAAGGCATGTATGGATAACGAAATAAATACAAGGAAGGGTAACAAGTTAAACAAATTGAATCAACTCATGGCTCCAACTTAACGTATTAATATGGCCAAATATCTCCCTAGGTCCTTTAAGTTTCACGTTTGTTTCAGATAAGTTCTTTAAGTTTTTAAGGTTTTAGATAGATCTTTTAAGTTTCGAGTTTATTTTGGATAGGTCCTTTAAGTTTCTAAGGTTTCAGATAGGTTCTTTCTATCAACCTCCGTTAAGCCAAAGTTGATCTGTCCGTTAAGCGAAACTCGAAACTTAAAGGACCTATCTGAAACCTTAAAAACTTAAAGGATTTATCCGAAACACTTGAAACTTAAAGGACCTATCTGAAACAAACGTGAAACTTAAAGGACCCAATGAGGTATTTGGCCTATCATTATTCTGAAAACTCAATCGCAACTCAACTGATATAAACCAGCAAAACAACTGCCACTGCATCCAATCCATCAGACCATCACCATTAAGATAGCATTACACAACAGCAATTGGCATTTAACTTGCAGCTACCAATCCAAATCACTCCAATAGATTTATGCATCAATAATGTTTGTGTTAGTGCCGCCTCATCTTTTTGTTGTCCACCTGCTAAAATAGAAACGCAACATAATTTAATTAAGTGGTTCTCAATTTTAAATTCTAAAGCAAATGCAATCTTAAATGGAATCCATAAATCCATGATAAACACAAACATCAACAACTAATAAAGAAATAAAATTACTCACATAATTCAGTTTGGATGTTGCGGTCTTGAACTTTGAAATTGTTGTGATGATGATGGGATAATTAACTTCTGCCTAATTTCATTAGTTAGTTGCTGACCTGAAATTCTTCCACGAATTTGTGAAGTAGCACACTTCAATTCGTCGGCCCTAGAAACCGGTGCTCCTCTTTTCTCTCCTTGTCTGGTAACATGTGATGAAGCCATAACCCTTGCTTGTTTAACCCCCCTTGATGAAGCTCCAACTGCATTAGCTTGTGAACCCCCTTGCTGGATGTGATTCAACATTTTCTACACCTGTGAATTGTTAAATTCTTTCACATTACCAGATCTTATTGCTCGCTTCTGAGTTGCAGCTGACATATTAACTACTGCTGGGAGCTGAGGCATCATATTCAGCAGGGGTCGAGAAAAAAGTTGTTCTCTTTCTCTGTCACTTAGTTTGGAGGAGTAAAGGTTGGGCAAAGAAACATACGGAGTTGCAGAGTAATTTTTCTTTGGTCCTACTAATGTCTGAGATTGGACCGGGAGAGACCTATGAATATGTCTCAATGACGAGGATGAACTCCCATATTCACCAACAACTGAATTCATTAGATGCAAATTATAACCATCAGCTTCTTGATTATATTTGTTGGTGAGGCCCACAACACTAGAAACGGTATCAGTAACATCTGAATCAACGGAAGTAACATTAGGCTGAACATAATCTGAAGGTGGATGCTTCTCGGGCAAGGATGCATCAACATAATTCATATAGGCAACAAGTATAATATAATGACCATTGAACTGACCCACAACTTGTAGAATATTTGTCCCAGGTTTAAGCATACTAGTCACATTAGTGGGCATTTGTGACCTTGTGTCAATGGGTTTTCCATTCAGGAGAAAACTCACTTGCTGAGGGCTGATGAGGCATGCATTTGTGTCAATGTTATGAGCTTGTGCCACCAATAAACAAATTTTTTGATTCTCTGCAGATTGAACATAATTGTTCTTTGTGATAATGAAGTCAACAAGAGAAGCTCCATATCCAGGCTTGGCTTCGATTGACACAATTATTGCACCCAATTTCAAATTTGGATAGGACTTTGCCACTATAGTTGATAATATTGCAGAATTGATAGAATTAGGTCTGTTAGTTATCAAATCTCCAAGGGTGTAGTAGAACTTCCCTATCTCACTAGCAATGGTCAAAAGTTCTTTCGACTCTAGTTTGTTGACGAACCATCCAGATTCGCATGCACTCTTGACAGATATCATCAAAACCATCACAGCTGCCAGTTCATCATCATACTTTCTTTTATAATGCATCATTTTCAATAACATAGGCAGTTGTTCAACAGCTTTTGGAGGAGATTGAACATTGGCAAGTGCATAATCAATTCCTCGAGAGAGGGAGATACATAGCTTATAAAATTTGATAGAGTCGATTTGGTAGCCCGATTGAAGGTGCCAAGCCAAACGCTCCACATCTTTGGTGATACTATTAAAGTTGACGTTTCCATTCAACATACCGGAATCCATAATGGTTGGTTTATAGAGATATGAGAAACAAAACCGCTCCACGCCTATATGACTACTACGCTACGGTAAACAAAATCCTGGATTTCATTAGGGTTTAATAAAATAAAAATTGCATGTGAAATAGATATATTGGATTTAAAAAATTGGTCAAAAAAATAAATTGGTAAGAAAATAAATATCTTTGAATTGAGGAAAGAAACATATGATTAATGATATTCTCTTCTCTTTGTCTCGCTCTCCATCTATAAAACTCTTTCATTCCTTTTTTTTTTTTTTTTGGTCGTTGGAGTTTTATT
>Ga0228711_1001557_pt1 | contig 34004 bp, 23 predicted proteins | sample MedpolnodulmetaG_2_FD_177996 | JGI IMG/M metagenome (GOLD analysis project Ga0228711, IMG submission 177996) | Root nodule microbial communities from Medicago polymorpha collected in Santa Monica, California, United States - brown nodules | ecosystem: Host-associated > Plants > Roots > Nodule... | reverse complement strand
TTATTAAATAATTCAATGGTCAAGATTGAAGAATGGGTACTTGTTTAATAGGTTTGATGTTTAATTGTTGGTATTTGCAAATAGGGTGTTCAACAATAATGAATTATTAATGATTTTAATTATTTAATTAAATAAATTATTTACTATATAATAAAGTCTAAATTAAAAACACCAAAAAAAAAACCCTCAAAAACAATTATTACCAATACTAAGAACCAAAAACTAGATCTGGACTCGTTAAAAACTGTTAATCAAGCAAAACAAATGAAAAGTTTTCGTTTTAACATCAATGTCATTATCATTTCCATCTTACTCTTCTTCCTTTTCCTTGGTTTCTTCATCAACTTCTTGGTCATTTTAACTTATAATTTCATGGTTTTTCACAAGAGTTTGTTTTCCTCATTCAAAAATGCTATCTTCCTTGAGATAGATCTTTCCACGTATATGTTGTGGTGGTTCCTCAACTTGCTCAATTTCAATGTTTTGAATTTTGCAAAAAACAAATTTTGGATTAACATATCTTATGGGTTTCTTCTTCCCTTTTTCTTATGAGTTTCTGGGTAAACTAACTTAAAAATTAGAAAAAGAATCCAAACCCATCTTTTGAATCAACCAAAAAAAAATGGTAATCGGGAGCTTTATTGATGGTTTGATATAATGGAGGTTGTGAAGCAAAACTTCAATGAAAAAGAACGGCGATAGCAAGTTTTTTTTTTTATTCCTTATATGAAGTTTGTAACAGTAGCACATCATCTACATAAAATTTGATGGAAGATTTGATGAAGAGTACTCCCTCCGTCCCGCAATATATGACCCATTTAAAAATATGTAATTTTGACTTAACTTACTTTGACCATATTTTTCTACTAATATATAAAGATAAATAACATCATATTTAAATTCAAAATTATGCATTGGTATGCGTAATAAGGTCAACTGTATCAAGTATTAAGGGACGAAGGAAATATAAATTTTTTCTAGATAATTAATAATGGAAAAATTAATTTGGTCAAAGTAATATATTGGATTGTTTTGGGGACGTACCTTGATTTAAACAACAAAAAGGTCAATATAGAATTACATATAAAACTGGACAACCTAATACTAAGGGTTAAAAATATTTTTTGTATGGTACCCAAAAACATTTACTTGTGTATTCTAACCTTCACGAGGAATAAAATGTTAGAAAAAAAATGGTGATTCATTTAACAATTGTCACGGTTACAAATGAACTTAAATTAATAATAAAACTAACTAAATTAAAATTACTAAAACTGTTAGTTTGGTGAAATAGTACATGATTTTTAACTTTATTGGCTAATTTTTTTTTTACATAATTATTTAACCACGCCAAAAACTTAGTCCTGGATCCATCTCTTATATCATGGGTCTGTTTCCTTAAAAACAAACATGGGTATTTTATAAAAGTTTTTATTTTTATTTTTTATGAAAGGTTAGTTTTTTTTTTTACCAGAATAAAACTATCTTATTTTATTATCAATAAGATTTCGATACAATCATGCATCTCAATTAGCAATTGAAAACTAGGTAAAGATGTGTAAAAAAAAGTCGAGAATGTTCTACGACATTCTCTAATAATAACTCCAAAATCATATTCATCTCTGCGATTACCATGATAGCTATCCACTACTTTCTTAGAACTAAGTTCAAAAATTACATTATTTATGCACATGTCCTTCAACCATCGTATTGAAAATAACAAACCCAAAGCTTCTCCTTCCTCAACTTTAAGAATAGGTGAAATCCATTATGCTTTGGCTAGTATGAAGCTCCCTTGATCATCTCCGATACATATATCAATACCAACTCTATTGGTTACCGTTGAGAAAGCTGCATCGACATTACTTTTATATTTTCATTCGATGAAAAGTTAGTTATAGATGACGTTGTTATGAAATGAATAACATATTTTATTGATTAAAACAATTGTAATATAAATTTTATCGTAACTATATAATTTAAATTAAACAACAACAATATGTTTTTCATCGAACAATTATATATTTTTCAGTGTAATTGAATGAAATGATTATGATCATCGTTGTTTGGTTTTGAATATGTGCACCAAATTGTCAAGATCAACTTACACAAATTTAAAACCAATTTGATTTGTTTGTTTAAATATTTGTTTTATGTTTTCTTTATGTATTAGTGACAGTTATTTGTTTCGTATTTTTCATATTTATCGATGACAAGTTTTATCCCGTTTATTATAGGGTTAATTATTCAAACTGACCCGTAATATACACGAAGTCTACAAAAGGACCCGTAAAAATAAAAAACACATTCTAACCTTATTATTTGATATTCTTCTATTTTAAGTGAAGTTCAAAAACGTGATCTATAGGTTGAATTTTTTCATTATTTTTTCTAGCCATGTTTAAGACTTTAAAATATGACTTTCCACAAAAAATATAAAATTTTTCAACAAGAAACAAATTAATTATGAATTTTTAAAGCATAAAAAACTCAAAAAATAAAATAAAGGAAATCTCAATCTAGAAATTGATTTTTTTTCCCTGATTGTTTGCAAAGACATCTATAAAAACATATAGAAAGGATTTGAGAACTTTCATGACATTTCGAAGACATCTCGATTTATTTTGAATTTTAAACCAGAACGAGCAAATTTGCAATTTTGCTCCAAACAAGCATATACTCACAAGTCAAATTTTGTTCACTTATTTTGTAGATATGGTTAGAACATCATAAAAATCTTCACCATAAAATTTTGGAGTTTTTAAACTAGGGATGAATTAATTATGAAGTGTTTAAGGAATTCATAATTATGGCGAGCGAAACTTCATAATTAATCAATCCCTTGTCAAAAATAATTAAATTTTTTTTTTGGAAATTCATATTTTAACGTCCTAAACATGTATGTGAAAAATAGTTAAAAAATTCAACCTCTAGAATACTTTTCTAAACTTAGCGTATATTACATGGTAAAAAAATAAGAAGAATCTCAAGTTACACGGTTAAAATATGTGTTTTTATTTTTACAGAGTCATTTTCCAGAACTTCCAATGTATTACAGGATCATTTTGAACATTTAACCTTTTTTTATATCAATCAAATGACGTTTTTAAGTTCATGATCTCAAATAAGTTACAATACATACGAAATAGCACAAAGCGCAACATTGATATTCATAGTATTGGCACAACTTTTGGAATAACCAATTATCCAAAATAAAACCCCCAAAGTATGATCGTCAAGGGTTACCAAGAATCTATGCTGGATTAAAAAAAGATACGATACAAGAATCTATGTTTGGGATATCTTTTTCATAATGAAATTAATATATGTTATTTAAGAATCAAGAAAGCTCTATTTCTCATTTGTTAGATAAAGTAAAGTCATACTCTTTGTGGTGGCTGAAAGTTTAGTAAGACTAATTTTATTTTTGGTACTCATTTGTGGTGGTCGAGCCCCCTTATGTGTTTGGTCATCGACTAGCCTTTTGAAAAACTCTTTGTATTTTTCGTGGTTGCTTTGGCACGCCTTATGCTGAGGCGACTGCACTGTCAGTGTTAATATAATTCATTTTAGCTTGTTCAAAATACCTTCATCGAAAATACTACTATCAGTATTAATAGGAAATATTGTGAATGAAAGACATGTTACCATATTAATGGTATCATAGAAGCAACATTTTTTTTTCTTCATCTGACCTATTAAATGAGACACTTTCATTCTAAATCGTTACAGTAAATGAGAATATAATCCTTGAGGCCTTGGGCGCAGGAGGAAAGAATTAACCAATGAAACTGCAAACTACATACTTTTTTTGCTTCATCAAGTTCTCCATCAACTGATCTGATCGTATTTTCATTGTTCAAGGTATCAGATTTTGTTTGCTCACAAAATTAGAAATGTTGGTTGATTTCTGTGTCAAATGTCAGAAAACATCGCCAATTTCCAATGATGTTCTTTTTTATTCCGTAAGTCAGCTGCAATTGTATTATTATTATAGCCAGTAAGAATAAACGTAAACAACATATCATTTTAAAAAATTGATTACTACTATAACATATATGAATTTACCAGTAAACATATGTAATGTAGATATGCCCAAAAAAAGATACAATAACACCATAAAGCTTTTATAAATTGCAAACTAAAGGAAGATACATTCCTCACTTGCTTTCTTTGATGTTATGCTCGTTCCAAACCAAATTTCTAAACTCCTTGTTTGCTATGGAACAATGATAGGTAGACACTCTTAATGTGTACACCCATTTATACCACTCTGAAAAATTCCAGTTAATCAAATATATGGTATGTGTGTCCACATTTTTTTAGTTGCGTGACCACTATTTTTCCAGAATTTATTTGGTTAATTAAGTGGAAAAATAGTAGTCACGCGCATTTTAGTTGCGTGACCACATTTTTCAGCTTCTAAATAGTGGTCACTCAACTGAAAAAACGTGGTCACACAGACTATATATTTAGTTAACTGAAATTTGTCAGAGTGATACAAAAGGGTGTACACATTAAGAGTGTCTACCGATCTTTATTCTTTACTGTATGCTCTATAGTTTATTTTTTTTGTAAAGGTCACTATACATTACTCGCGTACATTACATCCACGCAGCAAAAAGTCTAAAATTCGTTGTCACAACTCACATGATCAATCTAGCTATGGTATGAGCTTAGAAAAAATAGCATACGTGCATGATGGCATGCATATTTTGACATCAGATGAGGTGGCATATGTCAACTATGGGAATTCATCGATGCCACTCATAAAATATCTTGAAAATTGTTGTATACACTTCTAACAAGGCTGAAACACAAAAAAAAAACGCAAATGTTCATCGACAGTTATCTGATGTCGGTTAAAATCCATCGACAATTAACTGCCGATGAGGTTATATTGGTAAATTGTTAGTGTTTCCTAGGTGTGAACATCATCCTTCTAATATCTTAAGTAGAATTCAGCACCTAAATCATTTGGAGTCTACAACCTTGGTTTTATTAGTTAAATATTGCGCAGAAGGAATAGACAGTGCAAACTCTCACCACATTTTTATGTATTTTTCTCTTGCATATTGTGTATTAAATATCTTTATTAGGTTGAGCGTATAAATAACTATTCATGACAAAATTCATGATAATGAGTGCTTTGAATAACTATTGTTGTTCATGTTCACAATATTACACTATAGAATGCACTCAAGGTTAGAATTTGGATAGCAGAGCGCAGAGGCTGACCACCAAAAACGCTATAGCGGTATGGCCACTACGTCAAAGTTTAGGGACATCTACTAAAAAACACAACGTGACAGAGTTTCGCATAGCGCCTAGGGCCTGCGACACAAATATGAAGATATAATTGTCAATAAAAATTGACAAATCCTTGCTAATTTTAAGTTAAACCATATGGTTATAATCAATTTTAAGCTTACAGGCTTGATATATAAAAAGAGAACTGAAAAAAAGTTAACAATAAGATAGATAATCATTCAACAATACGATCAACTCAAAACTATCATATGCAGTAACACAAATTCAAACAAGTAAATCATCGAAGAGGAACTTACTTTCAACAGGTCGATACCAAACCAAACTTTCAACATAATCCTTAGCACTATGCCAGCAAATTTCATAGGTACTTTCAATTCTCTTTAGTCTATTATCTTTCCAATTATAGAGGATTGCTTGGACTCCACTTTTGATTATCAATATTAGTGTATCACCATTATCGGAAAGACACAATGGAACCAATCGACGAACATAACTTGCATCTATTTGAAGATTATGATAACTAATTTTAAGGAATTGAGTCCATGACTCTTCAACTCCAAATTCCTTCATTTGCCATATAACAAAATAAGTTTTTTCAAAATCATGAGAAAAACAAATACAATCCATCAACACACAAAGAGTTTGATTATCAAGTGGAAATTCATCACAACACTGAGGGAGTAACAACTGTGTGTATGTCTCTTTCGCCAAATCAAGGGAGATGATCACAAATTTCTTGATTATAAGATTATTCTGATCACAATTATAACGATGACAGACCAACCAGCAAATACTATTACTTAAATATACACCCGCGTATTCATCCGAATGACCACGACTATGGAACACTACTTCCAGTACGTGTGATGGGATTCGACGTACTCTCCAGCAAACGACTCACAGAGATGGGTGCAACGGTATATGTATATCCGAAATATCTGTTGTCCATGTGAAGTGCGAGGTGTGGGTTTCGTTTAGATAGCTGCAGGTGCATTTTGACGAAGGTGGGATCAGAGATGAGCGTTTTCCATAACTTACTTACACACCTCAATCGCATCAGAGATTTCACGTTAAGCTGTGATAGTATTTCAATAATAAGTTCGTCCGGGAGAATTACCGGGGATTGACGATGTTCATGAGAATTTGCGAGATTTGAACCGGAGTACTTCACACGGGGCAGCTTTTGGATGTTCATGACTATGGCGTTTGTTATTGGAGTTGAGAGTGATAACCCTAAATAGTTAAGCAATTGTATTTATCTATACTATATTAAAAAAAAAAAAAACCTACCCTTCCAGCATTTTTGGACTGACTTTTTCTTTACAAAAATACCCTTCAATAAATAGATAAAAATATATTTAAATATTAAAACAAATGTTACAAACACGATATAAAAATATATATATATATATATTTTTTTTCCCTCAAAAAAATAAATATATATTTTTTGTTTTTTTTTTCCTTTATCATTTAAAAAGTGGTAACAAAATATATTTATACTTACTTTTTCATCAATCCAACTATACCCTTATACAACTTTTTCTATAATAAAATTGTTGTTGGTGTCATTAAAAAAAGAATTTAGATTTTTTTTGTTATATTGTATCATTGTCAGTGTCGTTGAAATAAATAATCATGATTAGTTTGGTTTTTTATAACTTGAAAGCAACGAACATTTATATATTTTTTAGTTTTAATCAAATTCAAAATTTCATAAAAAAAACACCGTTCATAATTTTCAAACATGTACTTGCAAAAGTACAATAATCGTAATTAGGGTTAGTATTGTATTGGTCATGCCTTGAGAAGGCTCTCAAGGGTTGTATTTATAGCCCTCTTTGCGCCTGATTTATGGTTACTTAAGCTATACATAATGAGGGTATTTAGGTATTTAGGTCGAGTTCTAGAGGCTTCTAGAAGCTGGCTAAGGCGGCGCCTTGGGTCTTGGAGCCCCTTTGGAGGGTGTAACACCCTATTTCTATTAAAGCGATAAAACACGCGAATAAAACATTTATTCAAGAAATAGACGTCACATCATCAACAAATAACAAAATGATAGCATGCATATATAATTCTCAACAGTCGTAGCGGATATAAAGTTATACATTTCCAAGTATACATGCCATGAGATCAATATACATCATCATATAAAATCTCTAAATCCCGACATATGGTCAAATCTCAATAACAACAAAATCCAACAAAACGATAAAGACCGACATCCTAAATCAGAGCCTAATCTAAGACTCCAAGGAACGATAACGGAGATTAGCTCCCGCTATCCAAGCACTCACCAAAAGCAAACTACTCCTGCACTCCGTCTACCCATTCATACAAACAGGTAGGCGGTCAAAATCACTAGGGGTAAGCTTCATATCAATCATAATCAAGATATACAAACACGAGCATTCAAGGATTTCATGCATAACACATATACATAACCATCCCCCCTAGAATACTAACATCACATGAATATTATTATTCCTCATTCCATACACCTCAAGCTATCACATTACGAACATAGAATAACAAGCATATGCAATCTCTAATCAAGTCATCAACAAAAGCTCATCATTTATCAACATCAATCAATGAAAGGATTACTCACCTTATTCTTCATTTAGCGTACTTAACCCAACATGTACAATTCATCAATTCAAAGTTATAAGCAATCAATCATCATTATCAAAGGAATCACCACATCATTCAAATGTATGCAATGTTCTAGACTCTTCTAGATGCATCCGGTACCGTCACCAACAACAAAGGTCGTAGCCTAAAGATGCCAACAGAACATCTTATGTAAGAGTACACCTCCTCTTACAATTCACCTATGTAAAAGTACACCTCCTCTTACATTTCTCATATGACTCAATATGACTATGATGCATGGACATACAAGCAAAGACCCAATAATGCAAAATCTCCAACATATATATCCACCAACAACAATGTAAAAGTACACCTCCATTTACATTGATCAACTTCAACAAAAATTGCATTATCAAGTATTTATGTCCACACAATCAATCAAGTCATAATTCAATTAAGAGTTACAACCACATCATTATCAATCATTTAGCATATATGTAATCACCAACAAAATCACCATCACTTAACATATATGCATTCACCAAAAATATCAAAATCAAGTAACATATGTGTATTCACCAAGAATATCACAGTCATTCAACATATATGTATTCACCAACATCGACTTTATCATATAACTCAACAACATCATACTATTTCTCACCATCCAAGTAAAGGAGAAAATACAGCACCTTATGATAAACATCATAATCAACACCTAACAATCATTCACATATCTTCATATAATCATATAAAGCTATTCACGAAAGATTTATAAGGTAATCGGCATTAAAGAACCATTTTCGACAAAGTTTGTCTTTCATTTTACAACTTTAAAACAATATAAACAAATGAACCAAAACCAAGTAAATAAACTCTAGGGCCTCGACTATGTATACACTTAGATCACATATGAGTGTAGTTGAATATACATGTGTGTTTCACCGGCCGACTACGACAAAATTATCAAAATCATAAAGTTACGACAAGTTTGTATCATTTCTTCTATATTGCAAAACCGAATCATTTTCAAAACAAAACCAAGTTAGATCCATCAAAACATAGGTTAAATACTCTTAAACACCTTAATTGAACCCCTTAACACTCAAGTTTTGAAGTTTGGAAACCAACCATAAGTTTTGGGTTAACTTGGAAATAGTCATGCTAAGTTTACTTGAAATTTCTCCAAGACCTACTTGGAGTGTTTTTATCATAACTCAAAATCTAAAAATCATTTTTACGTCAAGCCAAATCCATTGGAAAACTAATTCAATTATCTAAAACTTTCATGTTTACACCAAAGGCCAATTCAAAACAGAAACATGCGAAAAAGACGCAAGAATGCGAAATAGGGGATGTTGTCACTATGCAACTCGCCTTGCGAGTAAATCACTCGCCATGGCGAGTAATGACAGACTGCTGTCGTGAAAAACTCATTTTTCACCCCAAAACCCCAATTTTGAATCCCTTAATCCCAAATTTGATCCCATGGTTTGTCCAAACGTTTATAAACACCAAAAGAGACTCAGAACCATATAAAACTTGAACCAAAACATCCTTTTAACAAAAATCACCATTTGACCCATTTTTATAAACTTCCTCAAGAACAACACAATTTCACAACAAGCTCTATGATTATGATTACCCAAAGCTTCAATCATCAACAACAATCAGAAGTGAATTCATCAACAACAACATTATACTTCACCAATTTTGAGCAAAAACATAAGTATACATGTATTCATAACTTGAGCATGTAAATTCATCATCAACAACTTAATTAACATCAAATTCACACACCCAAACTTTGCATCAAAACATAAGCACAAATTTCATCAATTAAAATCATAATAATCACTTATGGGTAGAAGTAGAAAAGAAATTATACAAAGAGATTATGAATGAAATCTAATCCCCTTACCTCAATGAGCAACAAACCTAGCACAAGCTTCAATTGAGCTCCTATGGGTTCTTCAATCTTTCTTTCTAACCCTTCTTTCTTCCTCTTGCCCCCTTTCTCTTTCTTCCTCTTCTCAAACTTGTAAAATGATTGTCTATCCCTATTTTCTTTAAGGACCAATGTTTATATAGCCTCTACACTTTGGGCTTAACCCTCTTAGTGTCATAATGGGCTCACAACATTTATAAACCAACCCCCAAAGTTCCTCTCTACTAACGGTTAAAATAATAATAACGATCACTTACCGGTTATAAAATAGATCACCACTACCCGCTAGTAACATAATAAATAATGGCTCTCAGTCGGAACGCTAAAAATAATCCCCATCATAATTACTAATTTACTCTTACTCACAAAATGACCAAAATACCCTTCTAATACCGAAATCCTATTAAAATACACACATAGGGAATTTAATCACATATAAGCATAATTAATCACATACAAAACAATTAAAATTAAATCTAGAGGAAATCGGGCTGTTACAGAGGGCACTGAGGCTTTTAGAAGGGTCTTCAGGTCTTTGGAAGGGCTTTTAGGTCCTTAGAAAGATATTGAAGGTCCACAGCCCCCAAGCACGAGTCTTGGGAGAAGGCGAAGTGATTAATTTACTTTTAAAATTTTGACATGCTTTACCTATATTTTCATGTGCGTGTTTGGATGCTATCATATGAGTTTCGAGAGCCCCCTAGGGTTGTTCTACTTTGTTTCAGAGCCCCCCCAGGGAGTATACGTTTGATTTGATATATAGGTTAACCATTCACAGCCCTCCAAGCTCTAGTCTTGGGACAAGGCGAAGTGGTTTGTGGCGAGTTGATCTTTTGTGAGGAGTTTAAAGGCAAAATCTTGAAGACATACGAGGCGAGTTCCTTGCTTTTTCGAGTGACTAAACGGTTCAGATTGCGTGACCTTTCAATGATCCTGACGTGTTCAAATTCTGGCGTTTCTGACACGTGTCTCCAATTGAGACGAGGGTGAGCGTGTTTTTTGAGGTGGCTTTAATTGTTGTCCTATAAAAACGTGTCGTCCCTTCATTTCCTCTCCTTCTTCTTTTCATTTCTGAATTTTTGCCTTTGAGCTCTCTGCCTTTGCGCAATATTGCTAGGTGATTGGCTGGATCTAATCTCAAGCTTTCGACTTTTCAGGTATTCTTCCATTCTCCTTTTTCGCACTTCTAGTTTTAGCTTAGTATCAGCGATGGTTCTGATTAGGGAGTGCGACCATACGGGTAGGGTGATTTTTCCTACTAACTCTGATGAGAGGAATAAATTGAGGAGGGATTGTCTGAAACATGCAACACGACTTAATGGCTTGATTGATTGGGAGACTTACGAATTAGGGTTTTATCGATTGTAGAATATTGGGGAATTTGTCTGGTGATAGTGACACTAGTAGTGATAGCTCTGATAGTAGTGATAATGATTGTGTGTTTCTCTATGCTACTTCAGGAGCAGATTGTAAGAGGGAAACTTGTTAGGAGATTTGTCGCTATATACCTTCTCCATCCACTAAAAAAGAGATTTTGTTTTTGACATATCCTGGTGAATTAGAGATGAATCAATTCGCTGAAGAAGTTATTCATACTGGTTACCTATACGTTTCGGCCTCAGAGATTAACTTCTTTCGAAGTAAGACGGATAGTTCATCTACCGATGACGAGAAAGATGTAACAATGTCGCCCTGTGATGCCGATGAGAGAGTGTGTGACCAACGCTTGGAGGGTGCCGTTGACAAGTCGTTCCTTATGTACATGGCGGTGATAGAGGAGTATGGTTTGACGATTCCTTTCTGTGCGTTTAAAATAGATGTGTTAAAGTTCTTAAATGTGGCGCCTTCTCAAATACTTCCTAATAGTTGGGCGTTTATACGTGGACTTGAGATACTCTGCAAATTTGGAGCCTTCTGTCGGTGTCTTCTTCCATTTTTATGGAACAAAAGATGTGAACAAGGGGACATGGGTTTCAATTAGTGCCTATCTTGGTAAAAAACTTTTTCCTCCTTATGCTTCAAACTTTAAGAATGATTGGCGGGACTCCTTTTCTAGGGTATAGGGAGCGCCTGGGTGCTCAACTGCTTCTATGATGGTGAAGGGAAAACCTAAGTTCCCTTTAAGTTGGATTAGTGCTTCGTTTGGAGTGATGGGGTATGATTTCAATAAGATGATGCCATATGAGCAGAGTATGGTGTGTTTTCTGGAGAAGTTTTTGCCTACGGATATTCATGTGCTTCTGAACCGATAGGGAGATTCTAAGAGTCTTGAGGTGTATCTACGTGAATGCCTTTATTTGTTTATGTATTGTCTTTCGTTCTTTTACTTTGCTCGTTTTTTATTTCTTTTTTGCCCCTTTGTATTTTTGTTTGGTCGAACCAATGATGCCTTTATCGGGACCGGAGAGGAAGAAGTACTTGGCTGAGAAGAAAGCCAAGAAAGCTGAGGAGGGATATGCTACAAGCGATCCCTTTGGCCTTCTGCAGAGGAAAATAAAGAGGAAGGATGTGACTGCTAAAATGAATGCTGGCGTAGGAGGTTTGGAGACAGATATTGACAACGCAGAGGCGGCATGGGATGGCGATTTGGTTGAGCAATCAGATTTGCGTAAACACAAAATGATGAGTACTGGGAATTTTGACTTAATATATATTACGCCTTAAACATATAAGTTTTTTTGTTGTTGAAAGAAACATGCTTATAGCATTTCATTATGGATAATAGAGTCAATACAATCGGGTATATCATAATAAATTGTGGAACTAGCTGATAACATATAAGTTTGATGACTGAGCAATGCACTCTTATTTTCGGTCTCGATATTAATTTTTTAACTTTATACGATATTGTATATGGATATTTTTTTGATTCAATATATTAGATCTTAATCATCTAAGTTTTTAGGCTTAATTGCATTTATCCTTAACTAAAATCTTCAACACTGAAAAATAAGGTAGAGTTTTTTTCCTAAAATCTGTAGAAGAATTGTAATCCTTCCCTTCCCCTTCACACTCGCAAACAAAGCCTTAGGGATATTTCTTCACTAAATTATACTTTGAACTTGGTTTCGCTAAGGCTTTGTTTGCGAGTTTGAAGGGGAAGGGAAGGAAAGACTTGAAAAAATGGAAGGAGTAAGTGGAAGAAATAATAGACATTGGAATGACGGGTATTGGGGGGGCTTATTTTTCTTCAAAATATTAAATCCTCCTCATTTTGGGGAACTACAAAATTTTATTGGAGGAGGGTTTTGTGGGGTTTATATGAATTCTTCAAATTTATTATATGTTGTTATAATATTCTTAAAAGTATATTGAAAAAAACCAAGTATATTAATCATAAGCATTAATTTATCACTCTCTAAAAAAATACTCTTTAAAAAAATATGAAAGATTTTTCAATTTTTCAATTTTTCTCTATATTTCTCCCCCTCCAAAGTCTTTCCTTCACCGCCCCTCCAAATATAGGGAAATGACCTTTTCCTTCTGATTCCACGATAAAAATAAGATTATCATCAGTGGCGGAGCCCTTCATGGGCTGGGGTGGGCCACGGCCCACCCGGAAAAATTAAAAAATCAACGATTATAGGTCTACTTTGCGAGATTTTATACAATTTTATGTCAGTTTTAGGTTTCGATTGATCCAAATTCCCGCAAAGTGATGTAGTGGCCCACCCAAAAAATTTAAATAATTCAATTATAGATCTATTTTGCGAGGTTTTAAACAATTTTTCAACGGCTAATTTTAGTGGCCCACCCCAACTTTTTTTTCTAGCTCCGCCACTGATTATCATAATCTAGTGATTGAAAAAAAAGTTCTCAGCCCCCTCCTCCCATGTATGCCAAAATATCCAAAACTTATACACCATAAAAGTGTCTTTTTTTTAATGAAATAAAAGTATCTTTTTAACTCTAGACAAAAAAAACATCGACCCATGAATCAATAGACCCAACAGTTTTTATAAATTTTATTTCAGTGGACATGTATTTTTTGCAATTTGACTATATATCTCTATGAACCACACGTTCACATTTTATTTTATTTTCCCTTATTAGATATTTGTAGTTGATCAATTGGAGATAACAAGGAAACCAGGGAAATTAATATTGTAAGTTAATTAAAAAAAAACAATGAAAGTTAGATTCAACACTTCCCACGAGGTCCACCGATTAATTGCTTGCATTTTATAATACAAATGAATTCAGAAATTAATCAGAAACCACTAGACAAAATAATAATATCATGGGGTTCCCCTTGTTATCAATGTTTTTGGTAGAGGTAGCAACTTGATGTGATTTAAATCTATGTTTGGTTTTCCTACAGCAGACAGAATCATTCAGTACTTTTTAATTTAATGTAAGATGGCCAGCTAATATTATTTATCTTACCTAATAAAAAATTATGCAAAATTTTATTTGAAATTTTGAAGATATATTGTCTTGGTGTTGGCATGTCTCTAGGGTCTACCAATTCTATATAGTTTAATTCTTTGCATGTGTATTTCTAATAATTGTATATCTTCAATGTAAATATAATGGTTTCAATACATAAAGTTTGCATAATTGCTAATGGAATCTGGCTATAAAGTTGGTCTATGTTGCTTTCGATAAAATTTTTTTGGAATTATATATGTTGTGTGTTTAACAAAGATTCTTGTCTTTAATTATGGCATGATCTTATGCAATAGACCAGACGAAAACTTAATTTTTGGCATATGTACCGATCATCATAAACAAAGACAAAATATAATATAACATGAAGATATTTTTCTTGAAAAAATATCAGACTGAGATTATTTTCTCGATAAAATATCACATGAAGATATTGTTGGGTCACGAGGAAAGCTCGATCAATCATAAAAGAGAATTTTAAGATCACATGTTTGTCTAAAACCTTAAGATATTAGATATATGTGTCATCTCATTTATATATCAATCGATCAACATTTACTTTTCCGTCAAATATGAGACTTCTAACTTATACTTCCCACACAACAATCTTCTCTTCAAGTGTCAATCCATCCATTCATCTGGGTATGCTCTCCCTCAAACAAAAGCTTTTTCATCCACATACACATGCCCTGCCTTTGACACTCCACCAGCCTCCGCACTCTGCACCACCATTTTCAGGAAGAATTTTGATAAAAGGAGTTGGTCCCCTTTAGGCGAACCATTTACTATAATACCAGTTGTTTGGGGAGTCCAGGAAGTGCTAGTAGCAGTAGCTGAATAATGTTGCAGGATTACAAGAGAGGAAGGCACCACATCTGCATTCAAAACCATAAAGCCTTAAGCATATTTGCCACCTTTCTTAATATAGATAACAATTAGGTTATTAACTCATTCATAGTCGATGTGAGACTAATCATTCACACTTGAATCCAACGTCGATTAAGATGTGGTTTCAAATTTTCTTTATGTAATTATTCTTAGCCCAATATGATGATTCATCGAGCATCACTCATAACCCAACAATACTATCAAGGTCTTGGTCTAGCTTGATGGGAAAGCAAAAGTGGAACCTTTGGATCAAATATAGAATGTGTAAGACTCACGATTTAGGTAATGATTGTTTGGTTTAAATTTGAGCGATTAATCCCTCATTGATTAAAATGAGTAATACATTGGATATGTAAGATATGAGTAATATATAGTGATCGGTTCAGTTGTTGCTGAAGAACAGTCAGCTTTTGTTCAAAACAGACAAATTTAAAATGGGATTCTTATAGCAAATGAAGTGGTGGATGAGCCGTACAAATTAAAAAAGGAATTACTGTTATTTAAGGTGAATTTTGAAAAAGCGTATGATTCAGTTGTCAGGGGGTATTTGGATGCGGTTATGGAAAGGATGTATTTTCCCGTTATTTGGAGAAATTGGATTAAGGAATGTATAACGACTGCAACAGCTTCTGTCTTAGTCAACAGTAGCCCAACTGATGAGTTTCCTTTAGAGAGGGGTCTACGTCAAGGAGACCCTCTCTCCCCTTTTCTTTTTTTGTTAGCTGCGGAGGGGTTGAATATTATCATGAAGTCGGTGGTTGCGAGAAATATTTTTGAAGGGTACAAAGTTGGGGCGCCCTCCTCTGTGTCAGTTACACATCTTCAGTTTGCTGACGACACTCTACTCCTTGGTGTGAAGAGTTGGGCGAATGTTCGGGCTATGCGAGTGGTTTTGATGTTGTTCGAGGCTATGTCTGGTTTGAAAGTTAATTTCAATAAAAGTATGTTGGTGGGTGTCAATATTTTTGATTCTTGGCTGGATGGGGCAGCCTCTGTCCTCCGCTGTCGAGTGGGGAAAGTTCCTTTTGTGTATTGGGCCTCTCTATCGGCGGTGATTCGTGTCGACTGATTTTTTGGGAACCTCTTATGTGTAGCATTAAATCGAGACTACCTGGGTTCAATAGTCGGTTTTTATCGTTTGGTGGCCAGTTAGTCCTTCTAAAGTCTGTCTTGACCTCTCTACCTGTCTATGCTCTTTCCTTCTTCAAGGCTCCGTCAAGTATAATTTCTTCCCTTGATTCTATTTTTACTAAATTTTTTTTTTTTTTTTTGGGGGGGGGGGGTGGGGTGTGAGGATCATAGGAAATTATCTTGGGTCAGTTGGACCACTATCTGTTCCCAGAGGGAGTATGGAGGGTTGGGGGTTGCGGAGGTTGAGGGAGTTTAATGATGCGTTGTTAGGAAAATGGTGTTGCCGGTTATTGGTGGAGAAGAGAAGTTTATGGTATAGGGTTTTGGTGGCGAGATACGGTGAGGAGGATGGGAGGTTGGGGGCCGAAGTGGTTCTTCTTGGTGGCGAGATAGCTAAAATTAGAGATGGGTTAGTGGGAGTTGGTGGCGGGTGGTTTCAGGAGGGTATTGTATGGTTGCGTATATGTTTTCGCAAGGTTGTGAGGTTGGGGGAGTAGGTTGGAATTGGAGAAGGTGGTTGTGGGCGTGGGAGGAGGACATCCTAGGGGAGTGTATTACTTTACTTCGTAGTGTTTCTCTGCAGGTTAATGTGAAAGATACTTAGAGATGGATGTTGGACTACTCTGCAGGTTATACAGTTCGTAGTGCCTATCAGCTTCTAACTTCTCAGGACAACCCTCAGGGGGAAGGTGCGGAGGCTCTAGTTTGGCATAAACATGTTCCGCTAAAAGTCTCAATTTTTGCTTGGAGGTTGTTACAAAATCGGTTGTCTACAAGGATGAACTTGGTGCGTCGCAATATTTTTTCTGACACCGCAGCCGGTTGTTTGTTAGGGTGCTGTGCCAATGAGACTTATCAGCATTTATTCATTCCTTGTGATTTTTATGGCATTTTGTGGCATAAGGTATGGTCTTGGCTTGGTGTCTCAGGTCCAGACCCTTTTACTGTTTCAGATCACTTCTTTCAGTTTACTCATTCAGCAGGTGACGTGCGAGCAAGACGCTCATTTATGCATCTTGTTTGGTTGCTTTGTGCGTGGATCATTTGGAATGACCGTAATTAAAGCTTGTTCAACAATTTAGGTAGTTCCATTGATCAGTTGCTGGATAAAGTAAAGCGGTACTCGCTTTGGTGGCTAAAAGCCAGTAATGTCATTTTTGTCTATGGTTTTCATTTGTGGTGGTCAAATCCCATGGCTTGCTTGGGAATTGGGTAATTATTGACCGACATTGTATATCTGTAATTATTTGGCTAAAGTGCACTTTTCACCCCTTAAGTTTCAAAAAGTTGCGATTTTGGCCCCCTATTTAAAAAAATTAAGTTTTGGCCCCTTTCGTCCCAAAATTGCTGAGAAGACACCACGTGTCCCAAAAAAGGGGCCATAATCGCAACTTTTTTAGAAGATAAGGGGTCAAAAGATCATATTTCCCTTATGTTAGGGTCAAAAGAGCATATTTCCCTAAACATAGGGGGTTATTTTTGTCATTTTTTCGTAGGGGGCCAAAATCGCATCTTTTTAAAACTTAAGGGGTGAAAAGTGCACTTTAGCCTAATTATTTGTGGTCTTCTTGGTACACCTTGTACTTTGAAGACTCCTTGGTTTGTTAATATATAAGTTCCATTTTTTATTGTTAAAAAAAGAAAGATATGTGACTCATATAAATTTGTATTAATGTTTTGTTGGAAAATTCTCTATTCCCTTATGTTTTTGCTCATTCGTGATCTTAAAAATGTCTGCGTGAGTTAACTCACGTTGGCCATTATTCAGAGAATGAACAATTTTAAAATGGAGAAGTGCAAATTTCCTTTTGTTGATCTGAGAACATTATATATCGTTGTTGCTTCCAACGTTCTCCCTGACTTTCAATATAATAATAATAATAATAATATGAATTCAAATATGAATATTTATGAAAGAATAGTTATTTTCGATACAAGGATGATTTAAAGCCCGTTTGTTATAGTTTTTTTTAAAGAAAAAAACACTTTTTTAAAAAATAATAATCACTTTTAATAGTATTGCATCCGTCTATTACAATTTAAAAAAAATAAATTAAAAAAGCACTTTTTAAAAAAAATAATAATCACTTTTAAATTTTAATAGTATTGCATTCGTCTGTTACAATTTAAAAAAAATCAAAATCTAAAAAAAATCTAAAAATAACTTCAAATGAGAAGCTGTTAAGAGTAGTTTCTTATAAAATATATTTTTTTAGAGCAAAGAGAAAATGAGCGTCAAAATATTGAACTAGTTTTGTAACAAAAAATATGTTTTATATAGTTGTATCCAAACAAACTAAATTATTTTAAAAAAATTGATTTTTATCACAATAAACAAACTCAAAATAGATTCTCATTTTTTTATAAAATCTTTAAAAAGTAATATCTATTATTTAATGTCAAAATCACTTTTATTTTGATCCGCAACAAGCTCATTGAAAAAAGATTACTATGACTCAAGCTCGATATGAAAAAAGTTGTATGCATATGCTAATAAAATGGCCATTAGTCAATTTGTCTTTTAATAAAACTAATAGAAACAACTAACATGTTGAAAGAGTTGATAATTTATGAGGTTGTCAATTTTGAAAGTAGCCCAATCTTGATAAAAAAAAAAAAAAAACTTGAATCTTCTGTGCCTAAATTGATGATTAGTTTCATAACGGATATAAAGAGCCTAAGCTACTATACAGATATCTGTGTTGCGTCTTTGTACTAGCAGGACAATAGAACTACTACGGAAGAATATATTGGTACTATTATAATAATTGTGATTCAGATCTTTTTTTGTTTTCTTTCTTTCTATTAAATATTAAAGGATTAATTAAGTAAACGATCTCTATAAAGATTTAAAATTTGGTTTTTAATTCTTATAAAAAAATTACACTTTCTTTTTTTTGAAGAAAAAATTACACTTTATAGCCCTGTATCATTTTCCTTTGCATTTTTAGTGACATAAAATATTGACGAATTTTTTTTTATACAAATTAAAAATGATGATAGAAAATTTTACAGAGATTACAAATATTGATAGAAAAGTTTACAAAGGTTGAAAAGTGCGATTTTTTTTGTACAGATTTAAAATGTAACTCATGATATTTTTCTTGAATCTATAACTAAAAATTTTATCTTGAACATGAGTTGAGTTAGAAACGAACATGATAAGATAAACAAAAATTGATTTATATAAAATATAGGTGACAAATTCTTATTTAAGGTTGCGGCAATATCAAGCCTTAAGGTTCATTTCAATAAGAGTATGTTGGTTGGTGTTAATGTGGTTTTTTCTTGGTTTGTTAAGGTTGTTTCTATTTTGAATTGTAAAACTAGGCACATTTCTTTCCTTCATCCGAGGCTTCCTATAAGTGGTGATTCCTGTAATATGAATTTATGGCAACCACCCCTTGACAATATTATATCTAGATTGTTGAGTTGGAAGAGTAGAAACATATCTTATTTGAGTGGTCGATTGGTTTTTTTGAAGTTTATTTATTGTCCTCTCTTTCGGTTTGCCCTCTTTCCTTCTTCAAAGCTCCCACATGTATAATTTTCTATCAAATATATTTTTAATTGTTTTTTATGAGGGGGAAGTGAGGATGTTAGGAAAATCTCTTGCATAAATTGAAATGTTGTTTGTTCTAATAAAGAGAAAGGAGGTTTGGGGTTAGGCGGTTAAGGGAGTTCAATATGACTTTGTTAGGTAAATGGTGGTTGAGGTTGAAGGAGGAGCGTGGTGGTTTGTGGTTTAGAGTATTGACAACTAGGTTTGGGGAGGTTGACCACTTTTTACACTTAGAGGGGGGAGATAGAGTGTGGTGGAGCAATTTAGTTAGTATTGGCCGTGGCTAAGATGATCCTTTTGGAAGTGGTGTGGGAGTTAATGAACATAAGAGGAGGAGCAGTTGAGGGAGTGTAGTGATTTGTTGAATTATATTATTTTGTAGGATGATATTAATGACAGGTGGAGGTGGAATTTGCATTCTTCAAAAATTTACACCATCAACAGTGCTTATAATTTTCTTCAACAATCAACAGCTCAACATAACATTGCAATTGACAATCTGGTAGTTTGCATTAAAGACATTCCTCTAAAAGTCATTCTTTGTGTGTGGCGTCTTCTTCTCGACCGCCTTACAACGAATAATAATTTGTTCAAGTGTGGGGTGATTCCGGCTACTTTTCAATCTTGTGTGGGAGGGTGAGGTAACCAAACACATGCTTTGTTGATAAGAATTGTCATAATATTTCCTAAAAAAAATATTGTTATGCCATGCTAACAAAAAATTTAACTAGCAATAGAGCTGCCTCAATAAGAATGCCTTAATTACCTACTTCACATTGTCTCAAATTGTAAACTGTCATCTTGTTTCCTAAAGTCTTAAAACAGATTTGCGTTTAATTAACTCCTAAACTGTCTTTGTCCATACATATTAGTTCATACATGCATCATGAATCTTGAACGTGAGTAGGTTTAGCTTAACTTTTATTAAGAAAATCTTAACTTTGTTTAATCTTCTATCAGCCTAGCTACCATTAAAATGTATTTTATTTCACGCTTTATATGATTCAGGAAGCACACCACCTAAGTTCCAATTGGTTGACATAGAAACTAACAAAATTCTTTGGTATATTTAAAGATTGACCTTCATAATTTTTAATGAAGATGAATTTATATTAATAAAAAATAGAGAACAACAATAAAAATTTTTTTTACCAATTTTTATTTTATTTTATTTTATTAAAATTTACTAAAAATAGTAGTACTTACATTTGAACTAGAAATCCAAAAATCATTTGAAGATGAGTATATAATTATTTTCCGTTAAAAAAAGTTTATGTATACACCAATTTTTTTTTTGGAAGAGTACATATAATTTTTTTTCCATAAAAGAGTAGATATACTAATTTTAATATTAGAAATTATTGTGTATATATGTATACATACACACACTAATTATTTTTTAACATATAAATTTTTCCATGAGAAAAGGTAAAAACTAGTTTTCATATGCCGTATATTTTTAAACTAAAAAAGTCCCATATATTTTTATACTAAAGTAAAATATAGATTGTTTCATTGTAAAAAAAAAAAAAACCATATATTGTTCAATGTGAAATCAAAATGATTTCTAGCCTTTTTTTTCTTTCCATCAAATTTTGTGCTTTCTTCCAAGTTAAGTCTTCTATGTTGAAAATGGTAAAGGGAATGATATTTTGGAGTGTAGCTAATTAAGTAATTAGCACTTTTACATCTCTATTAAAAAAACCTCCTCTAAATTAAAATGAGGACAAAATAAAGTGAGGTATATTTATACACTTATTTAATTTTCAAATGACACATATTTTTTCATGGAAAATCAAAATATTTCCTTGTCTTTTTTGTGATTACTAGCCTTTTTCTTTCCATCATATATTGTATTTTCTACATAGTTAAGTATTTTTTTTCTTCATAGTTAAGTCTTATGTTGAAAAACAGTAAAGGGATGAATATTCTAGAGTATAGCTAATTAAGTAATTAACACTTTTTACATAAACCTGCCCAAGTTGTACCTAAAATTAATTCTCTTTTGTTGTTATTCATTAAATAAAATTTCATTATATTAAAATATAGTATATTATATTTTTTGACAAAATATAGTATATTATATTATAATATACTATTTTTCCGTACTTCCTTAGCCAATTGGAACACCACATGCTATGTCCAGCATATGTTTTCTCCTATATATACACACCCATATGTGTAACCTCCCAAACCAAATTCAACAAAACAACATTTGCATCAAACATTTGAAGAAATCCTCTCTTGCAATACCATCAATTTTATTTTTCAGAGAACTCAAAAAGAGTTACATAAATCAAAACAATGGCTTACTGGTCAGCAGAAAATGCCACAAAGGCCTATCTCAGCACTATGAAAATGGTGAGCATTCTTCAATAATTTCTTGTTACAATTTTTTCTACCTTGACTACTTAAAATTCGCTATTTTGCGACCGATTTAATAACCAAAATGTTTCAGTGTGTCTAGTGATCGATTTAGCAATTTAGAGAGCGATTTGACATTTTTTACTCTAACTGGATCGCTAAATCGGTCACTAAATCACAATTAAAAAATTTTCATCTCTATTTTCTCATACCAGCATCAATTTTCTTTTTTTTTTCCTGATCTAATCTTTGGTTATTTTTCAATAGGGTCAAAAGGCAAAAGAACCTGCTGTAGCTGAATTTATATCAGCACTAGCAGCTGGAAACAATGCACAATTAATGGCTGTAGCTTGTGCTGGTGCAGCAGATTCAACAACAATTGCATTAGTTGCTGCTGCTAATCAAACAAATGGCAAAGTAATATGCATGGTTCCTACTAACGAAGATCTAATCACATCTAAAAAAATCCTAGGAACAGCTTCTAATCAAGTTCAATTCATGATTGGAAAAGGAGCACAAGAATTATTGGTGTTAAACAAAGCTGATTTTGTGTTAATTGATTGCAACCTTATGAATCATGAAGATATTGTTAAATGTGTTCAAAATGGTTGTTGTAAACAAAGAGGTACAGTTGTTGTTGGTTACAATGCATTTAGTTCTAAAGGGTCATGGAGATCTTGTGGATCAAAAACTCAATTGCTTCCTATTGGACAAGGGCTGTTGGTGACAAGATTTGGAGAGAATAACGCTATTAGTTCTAAATTTGAATCTGGAATGAGCAACAATCCTCGAAGTCGTTGGATTGTCAAGGTTGATAAATTTACTGGTGAAGAACATGTTTATAGAGTTAGACTTCCCCAAGGAAAAGTGATTTATGCTTGATTACATTATTGTGGTTATATAGGGTGCCCAAGGTCAACTAGATTAGGATCTGCTCCGTTGTTGGATCAAAACCGGACAAATTGTACTACAACTATGATAAATCATTCTCAAAATGTACACAAGAGGATCAATCTTGATTTGACGGTTCATATCGGCAATGGCGTGACTGCAGAGAATTCAAACTCAACGATCGATTCTACATTAATTTTTTTTGGGAAATGTAATAGTGAACAATTTTGTTATTTTATAAGGAAACTTGGAGTGACTCGTATTTCAATTCAATTGTACAAAGAAAACTATAGAAATATATATTGCAAATATTGGTTTAATTTTTTTTATAAGCTTTCACAATCCATCTTGCTCCTCCTTAGCCGGAAGGGACAATCCTTCTATTATAAGTAACAGTTCTCCTGATGATGCAGTTGTAGAGGGACGAGCAGTCAATTACAAAGAACTTAATTTTCACGATCATTCTCGCCATTTCTTGGTCGAAAGTGACCAGAAGTTCCACATACCCCCTGGGAACTGTTGAATCCGTAGAGTTCGGATCCAACGTAAGGAGAGAGATTTTTATTATTCAGCTGGAGAGTCTTGAATAGGCTAGTGTACATGATGTGACAAGAAGCCCCAGTGTCGTCCATGATTTGGCAAATATCAAAGTTAGCCATGTATGCTTGGGCGAGCAGGGGGATTGCTGAGTTAGGAGCTCCACCAGAAACTTCCCTTGAATGATCCCCACTGTAGCATTATTTATTCCTCCTCGTGTGATCACATTGATGTTGGGAAACTGTTCCTAAGTACATGAGTAGGGGGTTACATCGACGTTCTTTAGGAGGCGGGGGAAGTCTTCCAGTCAATCTATAAACATCACAATCGCTGGGTCCTTATCAGCCACTAGCTCAACATCTTTCCTTTCAGGTGAGAGATTTTTTATTTAATTTCCTCAGCCGGCCTCGTTGTTTGAGGATTTCGATTGCATATTTAAGGTGGATGCAATCGTTAGTGGTGTGCCTGTGGTACTTGTGGAAACGACAATATTTAATTTTATCTAGACCTACCTTCAGTGGAGAATCCTTAAGGTACTTGATTCTTGCTTCTTTCATGTTAGCAGAAGTGATCTCAACAAGTATTTTTCCATTGACACCACGAGGGGTGTGTACTTGACAAGATGACCAACATGTCCTTTTCCTTCTCTAGCTGGTTTCCCTTCATTCTTTTTCTCTTGAAAGGTTTTTTTGGAAGACTCAACTTGAGGGTCTTCCTTCCTTGCTTTATTAAGATTAGCACCATATAACTTCTCGAACCTGGTATATGTATATTGATATCCTAAGGAACTCTCTAAGGGATCGAGGCTCGTCGAGCTGGATAACCTTCTTGATGTCATTGCCTAGTCGAATGATGTTCTCGATCAGTTACTTTTTCATCTTTTCTTCCGCTCCTCGGACTTGCACAACTTCTTGTTGAACATTTGGATATAGTCTCGAAGAGGTTCCTTCTTTTCCTACATTATAGCTTCGAGGGACGCAACCGTTTTTGGTTGGGTCCTCAAAGCTGTGAAGTGCGTGGTGAACTCGTGGAAAAGTTCATCCCAGGAGTTGATCGAGTTCCTCTTGAGATTTTTGTACTATGTCATGGCTCCTCGCCTAAAGGTGGTCACGAACAGCTTACACTTGATTGATCCTCAAACGTTCTCGTAGTTGAGGACGACTTATATGTTTTCAATGTGTTCGTCTGGATCTGTTGTCCAGTTGTAAGTATCGATCTGAGGGGGTTTCTTTAGTCTAGTGGTGATCTAGCTCTCTATGATCATTCGAATGAATAGACCATACACATTGCGATCTTCGTCATAATACGAAGAAGATCGCGAGCGCCTGGGATGTCTTTCAGAGTGATGCAATCTCGAAGGTCTCCAGTGGTCGCTCAGAGAGTACCTAGGGGACCTGGACCTTTCTGGGCTAGGGCTCATTCCCCTTCCACCTTGTTGAGGGAAGGGGAGCGCGCGGACCTTCGACCTTACTTTAGCGTGAGCATCCTCCATTTCCTTGATGCGCCAGTTTTGATCATTTGTTCGATCATTTGAGTATGGAGATGTAGAGTTTGAATGATGATGTTGAGCATGGTGTCTGAGACAGACACGTTGCTTACTTCCTCATTAGGTCATGGCGGACCGTATTGTAGAGTCCCGTAGAGAGGGATTGCTATCTGCGAAATCTGGCAGTTTTGCTCCTCGATTGGGCTTTTCACAGGATTTGGAGTCGATGTAAGACCGTCCTGCTAAGGGTGGTGGACCTCACTCTGAAGTCTAGATTAAGCACTGTTAGTCACCATAATGACTAAGTGTTTTGGGATTTTGAATAGTTTTGATCTTTAGTAAAGAAAAGTTGGGGATAACCTAGTTTACCATAGACAGCGTCACTAGTCGTACCTGATAAAAAGGATGACATCCTGTGTAGTTGCTCTGGGCGTATGTAAGCTATGGAACGACAAGGGATGTGTACATGCAGACACTATGACACTCAAGTAAGTAGAGAAAAAAATGGGGGCTTAGAGTTGAATAGAATCATACATTTGGGGAATGTGAAATGTCCCTTTATATAGTGTGAAGTGAAGGAGTCGTTGTAGGGCACACGGTGGCACTCGACGGTTACTGAATAGTGGAAATCGTAACCGTTGAGCGAAATTCGCAACACATGTGGGGAAGGAGGGGGTGTTACCATTCAGTTTTAAGTTTTCATATATTTTAGGGTTAATATATGTTTACCCTCATATAATATAAGCGGTTTTTGGTTTACACCCTGTAAAAAAAATTGCATAGATTCCAACCCTAAATTTGAAGATTCTTTAGTTTTGGTCCTTCATGGTATCAAATTAGAAAATTTAAGGTACTTTCACCCCCTGTAATTTGAGAGAATTTCGGCATACCACGTGTCATATCATCGATTTTGTACGGTCAAAATTCATTAAGGTCCAAAACCAAAGAATCTTCAAATTACAGGGTTGGAATCTAAACAATTTTCTTTTACAGAGGGGTAAATCAGAAACTGTTAATATTACAGTGGGTAAGCATATATTAACCCTGTATTTTATTCTGTGGATCCATCTACCCTTGTGGATTATTTTCTTCAGTTTGGTACCTCTCCAGGTTATGCATAATCAAGGTGTTCTTTCATGTTTTTGATCTAGTTTGCTAGTTCTTGGGTGATTTGTAAGGAAATAAATGATAGACTTTTTCGTAGGAAAGAAAATTCTCCACTTCAGTTTTTGGAGAATATAAAACTTCTTTCCTTTTAGTGGTTTAAAGTCAAATTTGTTGTTTTTCCTTGTCAAGTTTATAACTGGTGCCAAAACTCGTTTTTATGTTTAGGTATTGGCTAATGTTTGTTTGCTACTGTTGAATACTTGCTGTATATTTTGACTCACTTTTCTGATGCATCTTGATCTCTTAAAAAACCCTATATTTTATTCCATTGCACATGTATTTTGTGCGTTTTGACTATATATCTCTAAGAACCGCACGTTCACATTTTATTTTATTTTCCCCTACCTCTTATTAGATATTTGTAGTTGATCAATTGGATATAACAGGGAAACCAGGGAAATTAATTTTGTAAGTTAATTAAATAAATGAAAAAAAAATGAAAATTAGATTCAACACTTCCCACGTGGTCCACCAATTAGTTGCTTGCATCTTCACCAGTAAAATGAATTAAGAAGTACTATCAAAAACCACTAGACAAAAAATAAAATCACAGGGTTCCCCTTGTTATCAATGTTTTTGGTAGAGGAAGCAATTTGTTGTGATTTAAATCTATGTTTGGTTTTCCAAGAACAGACAGAATCATTCAGTACTTTTTAATTTAATGTAACATGGCCAGCTAATATTATTCATCTAACCTAATTATCAATTATGCAAATTTTTATTTGAAATTTCGAATATATATTGTGAACCAATTGTATATAGTTTAATTCTTTGCATGTGTATTTCTAATAATTGTATATATAATGGTTTCAATCCATAAAGTTTGCATAACTGCTGACGGAATCTGGCTATCAAGTTGGTCTTTGTAGCTATGGATAAAAAAAAACTGGAATGTTAATATTTTTTAACACAGATCATTATCTTTAATTATGACATGATCTTATGCAATAGAGTAGACGAAAACTCAATTGAAAACGTTTTAATTTTTGGCATATGTACCGATCATCATAAACAAAGACAAAATATAATATAACATGATACTTTTCTTGAAAAAATATCACACTACGATTATTTTGTGAATAAAATATCACACGAAAATATTGTTGGGTCATCAGGAGAGTCCGATGGATCATTACATTGAGTTAAGGATGAGACAACAACTCATTTCCTCTTTCACATCTAAAATCTCCAAAATCTTTTTCTAATCAACCAAATACAAAATTCCTTCAAGTTCAAATCAAACAACACTCCAATATCAAGTTTTCATAATCAAACACTATTAACCTTTTATGTTTATATGTTAAATTTTTCCTCTTAAAGTAGAAATTGTTTTTAGATTAAGGGTTTGTTTAAATTTTTATTTTTTTGGCAAGAAATGATACAATGTTTACATGTAAATGACTTATATTGCTTAATTGTTTAGATGTTTGCATGTTTATGTTGTAATTTTGAGTTTTAGGGTTTATGTATAATTTGCACTCCAAATGTTTGATGAAATGTTTGAATGAGTTTTTCATTGATTGTTTAATTTCTTATGGTGTAGATATGAAACAATGGAAAATTTGTTTAGTGCTCAAGTACGTTTCAACGATGGAAACCCTCATTTGTTCAGGGTTTGGGTTGATTTCACGCTAAAGGATCTGAATGATCAACTGAATGAAATCAATTAAGGAGTCAACCCTGGAAACACAAGGAGGGTGGAGGACCTTCAGTTTGCACGTCTTGGTTATTTGCAAACCGAAAAGATAATGCTGACTGACGACGACTGTTTGAGGAGCATGTTCTCCATATAACGTCAACACCGCATGTTCCCGAGGATTGAGATGGAAACTACGTTGCTGAGATCTCCTGAAGATATTCTGAAGAGTTTGATTCTGCCACAAGATTATGATTAGGTAGCATCATTATTATGTAGTGTCTTTATTTTGTTGGAATTTAAGTTTAATTCATTAAAGTTTGTTGAAGATGTGGTATTAAAGTGTCTTATACTTAGCATAAAGATTTGCAACATCATTTGAAAAGTCAAAAGAATGAAGAGAACACAACTTGTAATCTACCAAACCAACTATAAATATTTTCGCATCAAATTATCTTGTATAAGATGAGTGGGACGTAATGGAATGTACCTATAAGATGTTGTTTTGTGCTTGATCATGCTCCTCTGTCAATGGAAACTTGTCAGTTGGTAGTGCAGTAGGATTAAGTTCAAAAGAATGTATTGGAATGCATTCCTTTACGTCCCTACTCTACTCATCTTATATGAGGGAATTCGATGTGAAAACATATATAGTTGATTTGGTAAAATACAAGTGTTGTGTTCTCTTCATTCTTTTGAGTTTTCAAAGGATGCTGCAAATCTCTACGCTAAGTATAAGACACTTTAATACCAACATTTTGAGCAAGCTTTCAAGAATATAATTTTCACCCAACATCATGATGATACCACATATTTAAGGAGAACGTAATGTAACGTAGATGAAATTAAAACTAAATGAAATTGTGTTTTTTTAATTGACTTTCGTGTACTTGTGCAACTATATTCGAATTTATTCAAAACGCAACTTTATTCAAATTTATTCAAAATGAAATTTTATTTAAATTTATTCAATACCAAAATGTACCAATATGCGCAGCATATAAAAAAACATAAAAAAAAAAAACATTTGAAAAACCAAGGCATTAGAAGTCATTGCATTTAATCATCTCCCTCGTCACATAAGTCAATTGGGTTGTCCTCGATAGTTCCTGGGGCACCTACACTTGGTTGAGGACCAAAATAATAAGTCCTTCCACTCCTTTTACGGAACCATCGTATTCGATTTTGTGCCATGTCACAGTCAATTCTGTTTCTTCTTCTCATTCTCCTTTTTCAACTGAACACACCCTGATTCTGAGACATATCTACACAATGCAAATATCGGAGATCAAAACATACTCTAATCCTAAAAAGTCTATCACAAATTCCTAACAATTCCTAAATTCATAACAATTTCTACAATAATTCAATCAATTCAACTCTAATCAACATCAAACAATTCAATCAAATCATAAACATCTAACATCATAAAATCAAAAATCAAAAATAAAAAATCAACAACACCTAAATATGTGACAAATTATCCAAAAAATCTATCAATTCAATCAAAAAAAGCCAATGCAATAGGATAATAAGCACTTGCTTAATTTTGTGATTGTAATTGGCATCGAATGTCTTAAGCTTGGAGAAAATCGCAACAATGAAGCTCAAAACCGCAAATGGAGTTTTGGAAATTCCTATCGTTCTGTTCTATTTTATAACAGAACCCAGCGTGAGTTCACGCTGACTTAAGTAATGTACCGAGCGTGACTTAAGTCACGCTAGGTTATACACATGCGTGAGTTAACTCACGTCGGGGTATTTTGGGCAGTTTGGTTGGGAGTGAGCGTTTTATATTGGGAGAAGAGCAATTTTCGAGAATTTAATGTTATGTGTTTATCCAAAACCTTAAGACATTAGATATATAAATCATCTCATTTATATGCTGCTCAACATTCACTTTTCCATCAAATATGAAACTTCTTTCTCATAATTCACATACAACAATCTCCTTTTCAAGTGTCAATCCATCCATTCATCTAGGTATGAGACCAGAGCCGACCTTGTGCATGTGCATCAAGGCCTCAAACTTAAAGGGGCCTCAAAATTTGGAAAAAAGAAAAAAACAAACTTGTACCTACGAACAAACGCCGTCATTAAATGTCATTTTTCCGTAGGTAAAAGTCCACAATTCAACAACTTTCCTGTCAATTATACATTGTCCGTTGGTAAATATCTATTTTTCTGTGGGTAAAAGTTAGAACGTAGATGTTTGTCCCTCTAAGTGGTGTTGATTTTTTTTTTCAATACTTTTTAAATTAAAATTGTCAAAATTACAATAGAACAGAGACAGCTCTTTGTGAGACTCACAATTTAGGTAAAGATTCTTGGGTTCAAATTTGAGTGATTAGTCCCACAATAACTAAGAATGAGTAAAGTATTGAATATGTGCCCATATACTAATAAAAACAACTAAGATGATCTCGAGAGAGTTGACAACACGTCATATTCATAAAAAATAAAAAAAATAAAAAAAAAAACTGGATTTAGTTTATGAACTTGTCAATTTAGAAGGTAACCTTTTTTTTGGTAGTCTTGATAAAAAAAAACTGAATCTTCTATGGCTAAATCAATAATTAATTTCATAACAGATATAAAGAGCATAAGGTATAAAGATATCTTGAGGCGTTAACTATTTCTGAAACAAGAACAAATTAAATTGTGTTGTGTCTTTGTACAACTACTACGGAAGAATATAGTGGGAATATTATAATTGTGATTTAGATCCTGTTTTTTCCTAATCAAACATAATAGTTGGACTATTATATTGTTTTTGATTTTTTAACAAATATTTTCAACAACTTTATAAGACTATACGTATGATGTTTGTTTCCATATCTACAAACCACCGACCCGCACTTTTTTAAGCAAGAAATAATAGCTTCATATTTTCACTCATAACAGATTTGCGTTTAATTAACTCCTAAACTGTCTTTGTCCTTTTATACATATAAGTCCATACATTCATCATGAATCTTGAGCGTGAGTAGGTTTACCTTAACTTTTATTATGAAAAATCTTAACTTTGTTTAAAATTAAAAATACACGCTTTATATTGATTGAGGAAACACACACCAAAGTTCCATTTGGTTAGCATAGATTATTTTTTTTCAACAAGCAAAATATAATATATTACAAAAAGGGAGACTCCTTAATAGCAAAAGGTGTGTAAAGAAGGACCTCAAGAGTATATAACAGAACAAGTCACAAAGAAAGCAAAGCCAAAACAAATTATCCGATGTCCATACAAATAAAAGGGTTTGACCACCACATATAAGAATTTAGACGAACGTTAATATTAATTGTCTTCATACACCAAAAGGAATGTTTTATCTAACTAATGATGAATAGAGCTTTCCTTGTTCTTGAAATTCTATTGTTTCTTTGATTCCACAAAACCCAAACGCAACATAACCAAACAAGCTGCAACGCAAAACGCTGGACTCGCAAACGTCTTGATGAATAAACAAATTGAATAAGATGGTCTTGTAAATGATATGGATTCGCCGATGAGATGGCAAGCCACGCCCGAACAAAACTCTACATAGAAGCCAAAAAGGGGAGGATAGAAACAAATGTTGAGAAGTCTCAATGTCACCACACCCAGTCACGCATAATTGATTTTCATGAGAAATTATGTCGTGCACCACTAAATTATCTTTTATTGGCAACCTATTCTGAAGGAGACGCCAAGCCAAAATAGAAACCTGCAAGGGGACCTAATTGTGCCAAATAAAATTTGAAGTAGCATCAGAGCAAGAAAACTCCTGACTAGTGAGCTTATGATACACGCCCCACACCGAATAATTGCCGCTAGGATCAAGCCTCCACTACCAATGATTTGTAGAATTATGCTGCAAAGAAATACCTGAAAGTAAAATCCGACACTCCCCTAATAGCTCCTCCTCCCACGCCATAGTCGACGACACCACTATCAGGCCGACCCACCTTCCTCCCACTCTAAACCGCTCATATCCGCCACCAAAATCGGCTTATTTTCAGACAAATCGAAGAGACGCCTAAACCGCACACACATGGGGGACTCTCCTAACCACAAATAAGTCTAAAAAAACGTATGAGAGCTACTTCCAACCTTACACTCCTCGAACCATTGACCACCAACCACACCTTCACCATAACAGATTTTCGCTACCTCAATCCACCAAGAAGAACCACTTCGGCCCCCAACCTCCAACCTCCCATTCACCTCACGGTAACGAGCTAACAACACCTTATACCACAATCCTCCTCTATCCACCAACATCCTCCAACACCACTTTCTTAACAAAGCAATGCTAAACACCGTCATCTTCCTAACCCCTAGACCTCTATCCTCCTTACTCAAACAAATATTTTTTCAACCAATCTAAGAAATTTTCCTATGATCCTCTTCCCCACCCTAAAAAAAATTACCAATAAAGATTCAATAGAAGAGATAATACTTGATGGAGGCTTGAAGAAGGAAAGAGCATAGACAGGAAGAGAGGACAATACAGACTTTCGGAGAATCAGACGACCACCAAAAGAAAGGAATCAACTCTGCCACCCAGACAATCAATTTTTAATACGAGACAAAACCGGTTCCCAAAACATCAAACGCCTGAGATCACTACCAATAGGCAAACCCAAATACAAAAAGGGGATCATGCCCACCTTAGTTCAACATTGACGCAGCTACATTCAACCAGGAGTCAGAAATATTGACCCCAACCAGCAAACTCTTATGAAAATTCACCTTCATTCCCGACATCAACTTAAATAGCACAAGAACAGCCTGTATAACACAAACATTTGCCCAACTTTTTACCCCTAAAAGGAGTGTATCATCGACAAACTGAAGATGATAAATTTTAGTAGGATTATGGGCTCCAATATTGTAATCGGTAAAAATATTATCTTCAACCACAACTTTCATCAATACATTCCGACCCTCTGCAACTAATAAAAAAAGAAAAGGTGAAAATGGATCTCCTTGATGTAAACCCCTTTCTAAAGGAAATTATTCTATTGGACTATCATTAACTAATACTGACGTCGTAGCTGTACAAACGCACTCCTTAATCCACTTCCTCCACAGAGTCAGAGAAGACATTCTTTCCATTATAAAATCTAGGTATCCCCAATCAACAGAATCATACGCTTTTTCAAAGTCAACTAACAATAACTCCTTGTTGCACTTAGGAGCTTCACCCACAACCTCATTGGCTATGTGAATACCATAAAGAATTTTCCTATCTTTCACAAACGCGGATTGAGACTCAGAAATAACACTTCCAATAACCAAATGCAATCTATTGATAACAATTTTGGCAAAATTTTATACATACCCCCCACTAGTGAAATAGGCCGAAAATCATTTAATTTTTGGGGGCTATCAACTCTAGGTATAAGGGCTATAAAAGTGTTATTGATACCTGAGACGGACCGCATGATGTCATCTTTCAGCTCAACCTAAAACTCTTTGATGAATCCAAAATTAATACTACCTGGACCCGAGCTTTTGTAACTATCACAATCCCACACATCCATCTTGACTTCCTCCAAGAAAAAAGGTTTAATCAAACCACCATCTTATGAAACCGACAACTTCCAAAACTGGAGATTATCCACACTCAGTCGAACTACATTCAGTGCCCTGAAGTGCGACGCGAAATGACATACAACTGCTTGACGAATAGGCTGCACGTCCTCTACCACCACACCCTCAACCAAAATCGATGAAATTGCATTCTGACGCTGTCGGCTAGCCAAAATAGAGTAAAAATATTTAGAATTTGCATCACCTTCTCTGAGCCAAAGTAATCTGGACTGCTGCCAACAAATGGTACTATTAATACGCGACATAGAATGAATGTCCGGAGTAATACTATGCATCACCTATATGTCACTATCTGTCAAAACCTCATCTTCCCCTTTACACGCCAAGGCTGAAAGGCATACTTTTAAAGCATCAATCTTACTTGATATATTCTTAGTATGCAGACCACCACCCCGTCACTATCATACCCATCCAAATTATAGCAACTATCTTCGTTGCTAGGTAAAAGACTGTAAATGGTACCCTCTCTATCATCAAAAAGGTCGTCATCATCATCACCAGCAAAAATATCCGTAATCCCCCCCCCCCCCCCCCCCCACCACA
>Ga0228711_1001554_pt1 | contig 34060 bp, 16 predicted proteins | sample MedpolnodulmetaG_2_FD_177996 | JGI IMG/M metagenome (GOLD analysis project Ga0228711, IMG submission 177996) | Root nodule microbial communities from Medicago polymorpha collected in Santa Monica, California, United States - brown nodules | ecosystem: Host-associated > Plants > Roots > Nodule... | reverse complement strand
TAGATAAACACCCCCCCCCCCCCCCCCCCCCCCCCCCACCAAGTCCAACAAGCCTTTATGGTAATAAAGTAGCAAACTCAACTATTAGGAAATAATTTGTTATATGATATAATCAATTGACTCGAAAAGATGCAGAGTGTATTTGACTTGACTCTATGAAGCCTACTGCTGTTGTTTACTTATTAACTTATTTTTATTTTAGGATTTGTCTCTCCAACCTCTCTTTGAAAGCAGCTGATCCGTACTTGTAGCATAACGCTTCTCTTCTTCATAATATGCGTTGAAACCTAAAATATCCTTAACTTCTTCAAAAGTTGGCATGCTTCCTGGAGGAGGAATACGACCTCCTTTAATAGCAGTCAGCGCATCCTACACATAAAATCATAGACATTAAAATGTTAAAAATCTAAATAATACATCAAAGAAATATCAGAAAAAGTGATTTTTTATTAAAAAAAGAAAAACATGTTCAATACTATAACACTATTACTTTGGCCTGCCATTAAGGATTTGTGATGAGTAATTATTTTGAATATGATCATTACCATTCGGATATGAAATTAATTTAAAATGTATGTGATTTGACAAATTGTTAACTATTTGAAATGGATCTGCCATAAACAACCACGTATGATTTTGTGATTTATAATTTTGGAGAATCCACGTTAAAATCATGTAGTCATTAGCAGAAGTAATATCCTAGGCGCATCTATTCTAGTCTGATAAAAATTTCATTCCGGGGAAAAGTGGACTATCACTGGTTGAATGTTATATCTTGTTTCCTATACTGCTCGTGGATTGTGGTGTGTGTGTGTCTTGTAGCAGATGTTTATAATTGTGAGATAATATAATTACAATAGAAACTATTCTGAAAATTTGATGAATTTGAAAATAGAACCAGTTCTTGGATATTTTTTGGCTACATGTATTACTGCGACAGCTAGGTTTATCAAGCTAACCAGTGTTTTGGTTCATTTAACCTATGCTGGGATTGGGTCTCATGACATGTAAAAAATAAACAAACAATACTCAGGCTACTATATTATTTCAATCATGAACTTATCATCAGCATAAAAAATTTAATTAATGATTATCAAGGTTAAAGAAAGGGAGGAATATGTCACCTGCATTGCTCGTATAGAAACTCCAATTAAGGAAAGGGGATAAGCAACAACTTTATAACCAATGTCTTCAAGTTCAAGAGGAGTGAGTATTGGTGTTTTGCCTCCTCCTTCAAGCATATTGGCCTACACAATCATACATAAATATTAGTATAGCATATCATTTCCCTTTCTTCTTTTACTATTATCACTTGGACATAATAGAAACATACCATTTTTGGAACAAGAGGAGAAACTTGACAAAAAGCTTCCATCTCTTGTCTGGAAGCAAGTGCATCTATAAAGACAACATCAGCTCCAGCATCAGCAAATGCCCTTGACCTATAGAGTGCCTCATCAAGAGACAGTGCTTGGCGTGCATCGGTGCGAGCCACAATCACAATATCAGATCCACTCTCATTTCTGGCATCAACGGCAGCTTTGATCCTCATAATCGCCTCTTCTCTCGATACCACTTTCCTCCCCTGTGTGTGACCACACGCTTTCGGAGATACCTAGCAATGAAGCAACAAATTGAAGCAATTTGCAGAAAGTTGGATAAAATATCAACATATCAAGTTATAATATGGTGTTGAAATATCAAATAATATGCTTGCGAATGAATGAGTAAATACTCATGTTGGTCCCCGAAATTGCAGAACCGTATCAACCTAGTCCTCTCCACATTGTCATTATTTCAAAATGATATCTGAAGTCGACAAATAAAGTAAACCATAATTTTGATCCCTAAACGTACGAGTCGGTGTCACTATAATCCATGAATGTATTAAAATTACAAAAATTTCTGAGTGCATCTTCTGTTAGTAATTTATGGACCAAACTAGCTAACGGAAGACACGTATGAGTATCAAACTAACTAACAAAAGACACATGCACAGACCAAACTGAATTATAAAATACACAACCAAGTATGTTTGTGTAATCTTGATACCACCTTACACATTCTAGAATTAAAATGACTACTTTCTCTGCAAAATATTAATAAAGTTCGTCCTTCTGTTAAGATCTATTATCAGTTGCATCCGACATTACTCACTCAGTTTCAAATTCATCCCCTACATATGGAAGACACGTATGAGTATCAAAGTAACTAAAGAAAGACACATTTAAGGGCCAAACTGACTAATATAATACTCAACCAAGTATGTTGTTGTAATAGGGACTATAGTAACACCACTTCACACATTCAATGATCTATTATCACTTACATCCCCGACATTATTCACTCAGTTTCAAATTCACCCCGATATTACAAACTTAACGTCATTAAAGTCCCTACAAATACCAACTGAAAAACAAACCTAATTATTTTACAATTTCATATATCATTTTAAAATATTAATAATGTAGAACACTACATTGACACTCCACTACAATTACAAGCACCTAAATGAATTGAATTTTAAAAGAGTTTAACTTCTATGCACCGACAATGTAAAGTGTTTTCGCACATCCATCCAATCAAATCACAACATAATGCTATTTTTATTGGTAAGTTTGTATAATATCCACACAACATGATCTGATGCATGTGTAAAAAAGTATTACACTATCAGTGTATAAAACTTAAATCCTTAACCAACCTGATCTTCAAGAATGATACAAGCAAAACCAGCATTAACATAAATGAATTGAATTTAAAAGAAAAAAGTTTAATTTCTATACAGTATACACGGACACTGTAAAACTTTTTCACACATGCATCCAATCAAATCACATCATAATGCCACATTAATATGTAAGTTCCTAAAACACAATCTCTACAAATATCCACACACACAGTGTGATATGATTTGATGCATGTGTAAAAAAGTTTTACACTGACAATGTATCCAACTAAAATCCTTAACTAACCTGATCTTCAAGAATGATACCAGCAAAACCAGCATTAACATAACCCTTAACAGTTCTCTTAACATTCATGGCATTACCATAACCATTATCAGCATCACCAATAACAGGAATATCCACAGATTGAGTAATAAGACGACCTTGTTCGACGATTTCGCCGTAAGATAAATAGCCTGTATCAGGCAATCCCAAACGAGAAGCAGAGATAGAAAAACCGCTTGTGAAACATAACGGAAATCCAGCGGATTGAACGAGATTTGCACTGAGTGCGTCGAAACATGCTGGACCTTGATGAACTCCTGGTGAATCGAGAATTTCGCGAAGTTGCTTTGCTTTGTTTGATGAACATGAAATTGTGATTGTGGCGCGTAATGGTTTAGAGTTTCTACGAGATTGGAATTGGAAAGGGGAAGAAAATGATGTACGAAAGTGGTGGAGATGAGGAACACAACCGCCACCGGAGGTGGCGCCGGCACGGCCAATTGTGGCGGAGCAGCTCATGATGGTAGCTTCAGACAGTTTTACTTAAGCTCAGTACTCCTAAATCCCCGTTTGATTAAATTACTTCATGTTTGTTTTATTGTTTGAATTATCTACTCGTAATTTGAAATTTCGATAAATAAAATTTAATAAAAAGTATTTTATTTAAAAATTAAATTTAAATTCTTTTAAATAATTTGTTTTTGATAGATTTTATTAACTACTAAATTTAATTGTTTGGTTATTAAATTACTTGTCTAATATCAACTACAACATCACCAACAAAACGGTTTTTTATAGATGAACCTAAAATGTCATTTTAATGTCTAATTATTTTACGTATGTATTCAATAATGAATTTTCATTTCAATTAATAAAAATTAAAACTCATGATTTATCATATTTATTGATTAATGCGACAACAAATCATTAAATACATATGTAAAATAAATTTACGTTCTTAATGAATGATGATTAAACACTTGATAAATAACAAAATTGTCCATGTTCTAGTTATATTTGAAAAATGATTTCAACGAAATAGTTATTTTGTTGATTTAGTTTTGTAGAATCAATTTTAATAGAAGGGAGATGGAGAGAAAATCGTAACCTATGATGTCTATATTTTTTCAAAAAACTTTTAATATGCAAAGTATTCCACTGGAATACTTTTTCAATTATAGTTAATACTTTTTTTTAAAAGTCTCTAATGAATAAACTCCAAATTATTTATATTTTCTAGAAAATCTAAAACAAACTAACCCTACTTGTCTCCAAATATGATAAGTCAAGATTAACTATATAGATATACAAGATATTTTAGTTACATCCATACACAAAATGGACACATTAACTCAATTAACAACTTTTCAAGATAATCTATACATAAAATGAACACATCAAGTCCATCTAATTTCAAATGCGAAGAAATTTTTTTGTCTATCTAATTTCAAAAAATAACAATACCGAATTAAGTTATCCATCTTATCAAATTTTTATCCATTAAATAGTTATTTTGATCTATAAATATAAGAATGACAATGCATAGGGTTTAAGGAATCAAATAATAATAAACTCACAATTAATAACACAAACTCTTAAATATTTCACCTAGACAAGTGTCCCTAAGGACACATGTTAAAGAACTTAAAATTAGTAGTTTAACGTAAAAAAAAACAAATTTTAATACTTTTAAGAATTTGATATACAATTTTGAGATAGAATTACTATATGTGGTTCATTAACATGTGCCCGCATCCCCTTAGATAAATACAGGTATATATATATGCGGGTTCAGGGCAGGTACTTAAGTATCTAATACAGAAATAAATTTGAATTTATGATTCAATTCATTAATGAAAGTTCAGAGTACAATATCATATCATGAGGAATGCTATCAACACACCTTCTAACACACACTTTTCAACACATTTTCTTTGATTGGTTAAAATTCACATGGGTCCCACCAAATCATGTGGGTCCTATATACTTTTTGTGGGTCCCATGTGAATTTTAACCAATCAAAGAGAGTGTGTTGAAAAGTGTGTGTTAGAAGGTGTGTTGCTAGCATTTCTCTCATATCATATATACATACAATACAAAGTTGAGAGAATATCTAGAGTTTGTTACAACCAACATCTTAGATTAAGATATTTGAATTTAGAAATAGAATACAACAACCAGCTTATGAGAATACTACTCCAACAGTACCCATATCCGGCATCCACACTCATATCTGCTCAACTTTGCCTGTAATTACCTATGATCATACCTGGACTAGCAGTGCAGGGTTTTACCCTAATGGGTTGGATCCCATGATGAGAAGGTTGAGACTGAGTTGGAGAAACCGAATGTTTGAAACTTGAAACTGAGAGCCTATGCACTAATTTCTTGAGCGATGAGAAAGCACTTGCTCTAGCAGTTCTATAGTAAATCGGCCATTACGTTCCAAACTATCATTTCAGTGAGTCCAGGACCAATATAGTCATAGCAGTCGTTTTTTCTTGTGAATCCAAGAGTATAAGGAACTCATACCTATCCATCACCTACTTGGCATGTATACAAGTCTCGTCTTTATTATCAGTAGCAGCACACAAAGCCTTCCAGACATGGACCAGCATTTTAACTGGTGGTCGCAAGTTCTAGCAAACAAATTTTGAGATTTATCATTAATAGGTAAAAAACATAAAACAGCTGTTTGAATGGTATCCCAGTTACATGCCTTATTAGGTGACCATTGACTCTTTATACCTTTAGCCTTCCAGAAACGAGCAATAGTATTCCCGTGCCAAGTAAAAAGATGCTTAGAGTTAAATATAGCGCGAACAAAATATAATTTTTACCTTGTAAACTAACACCATTTCTGATTCCTCACGAACAATCAAGGATAGAGTCCAGTAGCAAGTCACTGGAGTCACACATTCTAGTAAAACAGGTTTCAGAATCCTATCAATGGGAACAAAGCGTCTGGTGACTTTTCCACTGTAAGAAAGGATCAAAAACAAAATAAGTACATGATAGAAATGAATATGGGAAAAAACAAAATAAGTACATGATAGAAATGAATACGGGAAAGCCTTGCTGGAATTAGAGTGGTCACTATGAAAGCCAAGCAAGATAACTAGTTAAATGAGCTGAAAAACCTAGAAGATATTTTCATGACAGACATACAGAAGTAAATTCCCTTCAGTCAGGGTAATCCCATATTCACAGTCAAATATTCTTCCACCATTTGATTCATCCAAAGGACCATATCAGCTCCTTTTTAGTTTTCAGTGTTGAGCCAAAAAAACACCGTCAAATTTACTGAAGTGACATGATTGAACAACAAATCTGGTACAATTACTGGGAATGAACAAATTGATACAAGTTAACATAAACAAATCTGATACAATTTTCTGACACAAATCTGATACAATTTGAGCTAAAAGTGTTGGTATAGCAGTTCCTTTCCCCTGTGAAAATGGGATTCTAATTCTAATGCTTCAGGTGGCAAATTTATCCACTGAAACCCCAAATCAGAGAGCACAATTTATTCCACTGAAACCTTGATCTTGAATCTAAAATCCCACAGAAACTCAAAAACACAATTTCTTCTGCAGCACAATTTACTATCCAAGCATAAGTTACTTTCTATTAAAACCCCAAAGCACAAAATCCAGAATCATTCCAAATGTACTTAGCAGCAACTTGAGTCCATGCAAGTACTTTGCTGCCGTCACGAATGCTAGAAGGACAATGGCAAAACTTGTCCCTAATGCTGGAGCATAGGTTCCTCCTATATTCTTTGTCATAGAAGATGGTACTATGATTTCACTGAACATCATATGATCCTAGAGGTGGCCTCGACATGACCTCCAAGTCCGGAGAGATGGAAACGTGTTTACATGAACAAAAAAGCGACTCATTTGGGGTTTAAGACTGAAGAGAAAAATAAATAATGTGGACCATTGGATGAATCAAATGGTGGACGATATCTTGACTGTGTGAATATGGCATTTTTCTGACTGCGAGGAATCCGCATCCCACAAACAGACTAAAGAACCCTAAACTAGCATCAGCATTCAAATGTCCCAACCTTCTCTTTGAAACACAATAATTACCAAGAGCACAATCCTTTACAAAACATGATACATAATCCTAGACTAAGCTTTTCACGTATCCTAATATAGTGTTGACTATTGACTAAATAACCAATTAACAAAAAAATCACCTCATATGGTGAGTCTCAAGCTGTACTCCAAAAGCTGGCATAATCACAACAGACTCTGCATGAAAATGATAACATTGTCAAAATGACTCAAATAAGTTTCAAAAATAAAACATACATTATACATTTGTTTTCCTCACCTTTATTAACTGGCGAGCGAAGTAACAACTTGACAAGAAATATGTCAAAAAGCAAGCAGTAATACACAAGGCTAATCGATTTCTCCTGTCAACAGAATGTAGATAATAAACAGGCAAAAAAGAAAGAAGCGAGAAAAAAGTAAAAAAAAAAATCAAAATCCTCAAGTCACTGAAACAGAAAGAGTGAAGACCTAATTTGGTCCCTGACAATTTTCTCGCAGGTCGCAGCCCAATTTAGTCACCGACAAAAAATAATACCCAATTTAGTCTTTAACGTTTTTACACAGGAGACAGATTAGTCCCAGACTCATTATAACATAGAGACTAATTTGTCCCCAATTTAAAAAATGTCATAGACTAATTTGGTATTATTTATTGTCAGAGACCAAATTCCATAAAATTGTCAAGGACCAACTCGAGTCTTCACCAGACAAAGAAATTTTGTGTATGTTTAGTTCAACTTTTGGAGAAGGCAAAAATTGATTCTAGAGGTGTAGAATTGGATTTTCACATGCTTGGTTCCTCTAAAAGTAGAATTGATTTTGGATAGAAAATGAATTCCACTTTAAGCTAGAAATTGTAGCTTCTGATTCTAGCTAGAATTGATTCTTACACTCAATTTTACATGAAAATATCCAAACATAAACCACTTTATCTTCAACTTAGTTTTAGCCAGAATCAATTTTACATAATGAATTCACTAAAAATGAATTTTTACACCTACAGAACCAAACATAGAATTTGTTGGAAGACATACATACCTCAAGAAGATACAGATAGATGCCACATGCTAATACAAGAAGTGCTGAAGCATACACAAAAAAATATTTCCCACCATTGTTCTTCAAAACTATATGATGTATATCAACATCTTCAGATGAATATTTCTGATCATGCACATAATTATATCTAGTGTCAACCATCCTGGAATACACAAATTCAACAATTCTTTAATAATTCAATAATTTTATCAGTATCTTAAAAGCAATTTCAACATTCAATAACAACAACAAGAAGAAATCAACAACATTGAACAATAGAAATGAATAAACATTTATGGATTTACCTAACAGAGAGTAAAGAGGATGGAGCTGCCGGAGACTGGAAAAGGAAGGGAGAACCGGCGGAGATAGAAAAGGAGAGTCGAGAGAGGGAAGAGGATTTGTGACTTGTGTGGGTTTTTGGTAATTTTTTACTAATCGAAATTCTAAATAAGTCTTTGTTGTGCAGTTAATATATTAACAAAGTATTTTTAAATTTTCGAAATAGTCCTAATATTTTATTTGGTCTCTCACATCTAATATTATCCCTGAATCATCTTTATATTGAACGCCAATTATATTTTATGTGAATTGTTTACTTTATGTCATCATGTGAAAATTGATATATATTTATGTTAGAAAAAAAAATAAGGTTAGAGGCCGCTAGAGGTTTTAGTAGAAAAAAATTTGTTTGTTAACGAGTGACTCCGAGACTCTTTAAGCATCTTTTTAATAGTAAGTTTTTACAAAAATATGTGTAATCAGCATTGAAATTTGTAACATTTGACATTTTTTAAGATTATTTTCTGTTAGTATCATAAAAACCCTTTCTTCTAATGAGGGATTTTTTTCCTTGGGATTTTGTTTCTAATTTTAATCTAATACTCCCTCCGTTTTAAAATAGTGTCGGTTTAGCCAATTGCACACATATTAAGGAATGAAATGAAATAATCATTAGACATAATATTTTTACAAAACTGTTCTTACTTTATAAGAAAAGAAAAATTTAAAGTTGCATTGAAAATCGTGTGAGAGAAAAGTTAGAAAGGGTAAAGTTGGAAGAAAAAAATTAAAGTTGTATTGAAAATGTAAAGTGACATTCATTTTGAAACAATTTTTTTTAGCTAGAATGACACTCATTTTGAAACGGATGGAGTAATTAAATTGTCAAATTCAAAAAATCTTATAAACTTTAAAAATAATTACTTCATGATTACACATTAGTATTTAATCATGTATTTATTTATAAGCCAACATGATTACACAACACACAGCTTACCGGTTTAGGAAATGGACTTCTCTTATCTTATCATCGTAAGCCGTTAGAATTATTATTTTTAAAGTTCTTACTAACTAGTGCCCTCAAGACAATGGTTAAGGAAACCAAAAGTAACATGTTTGCATTGAATTTACAATATTTTGACTTTTAAAAATTTTAATTCATCCCTTTTCACCATTTTCAAATATAATATTTCTATTTTTATCCTCTTATCTAATGCCCCAAGAACACTCTTTAACATTTTCCCATTTTTAACTAGGCATGATAAAAATACCTTCATATAATATGACTATGAGAAGATACCTTCATACTGTCCAAACTGCAAAATAATTCGACATTCGATACATCAATGTATCAAAATCTACGATGACTTAAGTATTACTGTGATTGACAATACAAGAGATGTCAAGAAGAACCCAAACCAACAGGTGGAAAAATCCATAGAACAGTTGGAGGATGTCAAGGGAAAGAAGTCTTCTATGCAATATATGAATTCACCTATTCCTCATATGTGCCTCTATCAGACTCTATTGCTTCTACTACAAGATTTGATCAAGACTTTGTTCATGATAGCCGAGAGCATAAGTTTTCACATGATGTCAATAATAAGGAACTGCATTCGAAAACTGATGCTGATATAGGCTGCACATGATATGGTTGCAATTCCTACCTCATCACATAGTGAACACAAAATTCCTACTATTCAACCTCTTAACTTCAATTTAGATGTTAACAATCAAGAGCTCAACTCTAATGTGTATGTTGTGAAAGTGAATCAAAATTGGAGAAACTGAAGTTTGTTGAAGCTGTCAAAATCGGAGCACGATTTGAAAAATCGGAGTACGATTTTTGGAGCCGAATTGGCACTTTCCATTCGTAAAAAATCGGAGCACGATCTTGCAAAATCGGAGCACAATTTCACGCAAAAGAATAAAAATAAAACGTATTTTTATGAGCCTGATTTGGTTCCAAATTATGAGGGATGCTTTTAATATAAATATAAACATTGTATCAGTGTAAACCTTGAGATAGAGGGAGCTGAAACTGAAACAAGGGTTTAGAAATGCAATAACAAGACTAGGGTTTGTATAGATTTTGTCTCTTTGGCAACAAACACTAGAGTTTGAGGGTCGATTCACCTTGGGAAACACTATTAGGATTGAGTCTCTTGGTTACGGGAAGAGATTGAGACTTTGGGTAGAATTAGGCGGAAGACTTATTCTTGTAACCCATTGATATCTCTTTTGTAAGGTTACTCGTCATTATAGTGAAATGGAGGGCTGCTCTCTCCCCAGACTAGGTCAATTTGAACCAAATTGGGTCAACAAATTCTTTTGTGTTATCTCTTCTTTTCTCTCTACAAGTGGTAACTACTGCAGCAGATCAAAGGGTGCTCACAAACACTCTAAACCCTTGCAGGAGTGCTTAGGCCGCATATAACTTTTGTGGTAGATTTGGCTTGAGTATTTTTATGCTCCTTCCTACATTTTCAATCATTTTAGAGAAGGGATACATGGCCATTCTCTCATGTTCTAAATAGGGGGCCTCATGGTTCATTTTAGGATTCAGTTCTTAGAGATATAAATAAAAATTCTGTACACAACAATTTTGTTTAAATTAAATTATGTAAAAAATTGGACATAATTCCAAGGTTTGGTGAATAAACAGGATAATAAAGAGGTTACATATATCATACGTGTAATATATGAATATTTAACTTAACATACATAAATTCAGACAGTAATCAATAAGATTAGTCACCTCAGTTCAACTTCTCACGGTACGAACCAACATTTTAGGTGTTCTTGGTGAAGGAATTCTTGTTAACGGTACTCACGATGTGGCAATGAAGATCAAGGACCAAGAGTCCTTAAGTACAGTTACATAGGTCCTGACCAAGTGGCAATGGGGATCATAGTTATTTTGTAATTAATTGAATGTATGATTAAATGATCTTCTTTGTTAAGACATATTTTGTAAAGACTTGCTTTTAATTAATAAAAGTGTTATATACTCGTGAATTTTCGTACTCTTTGATGTCGAACAAAATGTGTCATCGATCAATGAGTCGTCATTGAGTTTGCGCATGCTTTTGCTGTGTTTTAATTATTTTTATTAAGTTTGCAAACATGAGTTTAATCTCATTTTATGGCTCAATTCCATCTAGCTGTGGTAATAAGAGTCACTAACTTAAAAACCCTTACAATTTAATAGACAAAATTGCAGTTTTTTATGTAGAAAAAAAATTCATAAACAATACTTGGCAATGTTATTCCCTGAAGCAGGTCGTTTCATGTATGGTTAGCACTTCTCTTTCCATTAATTCAAATGAGTTTCTAAAGAATTTACTAAGAATAAGAATAGCAAACTTATGTCCAAACATTTCTCTCTATAGATTATCTTTCCAATCAATTTATTTCTAATTCTATAGAGAAAATTAGCGTAAACTAGATACATTAATTACTCAATGAACTTAAAAAAAGAATCGTTTCTTATAAAAAAAGAATCGTTTCTTATATTTAAGACCGGAGAGAGTAGTTTGCAGCAATGTCTTTGATATGAAACACAGAAATTCAAGCATTTGTCTAATTCTATCAAAAGACTATGCAAGATTTATTAGATGGATAAATCATGGATTTGGATATTTAAATCTTTCAGTTTAAAAATTTGTATCACTACTTTAAACAGGGACAAAGTGAGGTGTTAAACTTTAAAGTAATTTAAGTTTTAATCAACTTTTCATTTACATAATTTTGTAATCCTAGTATGAGGTGTTAAACTTTAACTAAACTACAATCTACAAAAGTATGTAAATAAAACATTGATTTATAGCCATATTCCATCATACTTGTGGAACACTTGCTTGCTTGAATCATTTGTGTTGGAAGCGATAAACGCATCTATTTATATACAAACTTCCCTCTATTGCCCAGAACCTCCCGATGTGGGACTTTTTTCACAATATCACCTCTTCAGTGCTTCAATTTGTAAAAGCTTTTGAAATTGTGAAATGTCAGTTAAAATAACTCCTGTAAACTTTAACCGTTAAGGATTGTGATGTGACACATTAATTGAATATCTAGCCTCTCAACATTGATATCACAACAATTTCACCATGCCAAAGACTACATATATGAAAAACCATATATTTGAAAACACATGTCTTGCCTATATATATATATTATATTTATTGATCATACATGTTCATGCTAACAATTGCTTGAATAGTTGTTGGCAGAAAAATTGGACAAAAAAAAACAATTTTGCTCTTTGATTTTACAAAACGTCGCAAAACATTCGAGAAAACACCATGTTCCCCAAAACAGGGGGCCAAAACTACAACTTATTCAATAAGATGACAAATATTTAACTAATTATGGTGTTAAGCAACTTTTCACCAAGTTAAATTTTCTTGCTTCTCTCAAAATATAAGAATCGTTAGAAAAATGAAACTATGACCAAAGGTTGATTTATAACCATTTGCTTGATTCTATGACATTATGAACTTGAAGAAGTAATAAACACTACTTTTTATATGTAAATAAATTTCCTCTCTATTGTTTAAAAGCTTCCAATGTGGGACTATTTTCACAATAGTACAAGAGCTTAAACTACATGGATAATGTTAATACATACTCAACTTTCAACGAGACCCTATTTTCATCTTTATTTTTTTGGAAAAATAGACTTCTCTTATCTTATTATTGTTAGATGTTGGAATTATTGTTTTTAGCATGCTGAATTGTGAATAGATGACTATAATTTAACTCAAAAAAGCTCCAATGTTGAATCAAGGTTCATACCAATCTTCATCCCTGACCTTGCTTCATCATCAATTATGTTCATCATCATCACTGTCTTGTTTAGATTATCTGCTCTTGAAGTTCCTGACACCACCATCTCTGGTGGGACCGGAACAGAAATCACAGCAAAAAAAAACTTTGCAAAGGCAGTTTCTAACACTTGTGACATCATACTAGACAACTTCCATCAAAATCAACCTCGAAGAGTACGTAAAAGGTTTGGAAGATGCCAAGAAACTTTCTTCTCTTTGGAGAGAAATTAGTGCTTGGAAACTAGTTTCATTGGGAAAAGGGATTTACGAGTTTCAGTTTTCCTCCATAGAAGACATGAGTCAGATTTGGGCAATTGGAACCTTCTACCTCAAACATGGGGTCTTGAGGCTTATCAAATGGTCAGCTGATTTCTGTCCATATACACAGAAATAGATACGTGCACAAGTTTGGATCCGCTTGACAGACTTACCACAAGAATACTGGCGTAAACGAATCTTGTTTGAATTTGCTTTGGGTGTAGGCACACCACTGGCAATTGATGAGGCTATGATGAACAGAATTTTTTAACATTATTCATGCATTCTTGTTGACATTGATTTATCGGAAAAATCTATGAAGATATCTTGGTGGAACACTGCATTTTTTTCCTTCTATGTTGAAGTTGTCTATGAGAAGATGCTTCGTATTGTCCAAACTGCAAAATAATTGGACATTCGATTTATAGATGTATCAAAATCTACGATGACATGTTCATCTGATTGAAAATACAAAGGATATCAAGGGAAAGAAGCCTTACGATATTAAAAAAGAAAAACTTGGTAGAAAAAACCAGAGGTAAAAATTGATCTTGAAAGCTTGTGCAATAAGCCATTGGGGTAAAAATCTCCAGAGGTTGTTAATTCTGAACATAAGATGGAAATATCTAGAGAGGATAAACATATAAAGTTGAATTCACCTCCACCTCCTGATGATGCTTTGAAGACACCTGAGCCTTAAATTTAAAGTTTTTATTGTAGATGGCCAGAAGGATTTAGAAGAAGCTTCTATGCAACATATGAATTCACATATATATTCCTCAGGTGCCTCTATCAAACTCTGTTGCTTCTACTGCAAGAGTTGATCAAGAACTTGTTCATGATAGCCGAGAGCATAATTTTTCACATGATTTCAATAATAGGGAACTTTATTCTAAAACTGATATGCTGATACGGGCTGCACATGATATGGTTTCAATTCCTACCTCATCACAACGTGAACACAAACTTTCTACCAAGGATATGGCAGAAATAAATGAAGAAGTTATGCAGCCTTCTATTCAACCTTTTAACTTCAATTTATAGCTCAACTCTAATGTTCAAAATATCTGAGAGTCTGTTAAGGAACACAATAGACAAAAGAAGAATAATCTCATAAAAATCTACAAGTGGTAACTACAGAAGCAGGTCAAGGGGTACTCACAAACACTCTAAATGAGTATATATGACTTTTGCAGCATATGACCTTTTTTGTGGCAGATTATGGCTTGATCAAGCATTTTGTTATATCTTTCCTACATTTTCAATCCTTTTAGAGAATGGATACTTAGTGTTTTAAACTCAGTTGATCATTGCCATTCTGTCATGTTCTAACTAGGTGGCCTTACGGTTCTTTTTAGGATTGATTTCCTAGAGATAGTTTTGGATTACCAAACTATTATTTCTTTCAATAATATTAGGTAAGTGCTATTGCACTTATCAAGTTTACCTATATAAATAAAAAATACTTTACTCCCCAACAATTTCTTTTAAATTAAATTATGTCAATAGTTGGACATAATTCAAATGTTTGGTGAACGAAAGAGGAGTCCAAGGAGGTCAACTTGCATTATCACTCATATATATAGTATATGAATATTTCATGTTGATTCATCTACCATGGACAAAATGTGTCATCGACCAATGAGTCATTAAGTTCGCATGCTTTTGCTCTGTTTTAATTGTTTTATTAAGTTTGCAAACACGAGTTGAATCGCATTTTATTGCTCAATTCCATCTAGTTATGGTAATAAGAGTCACTAACTTACAAACCCTTAAAATTTAATAGACAAAATTGCAGTTTTTTATATAGAAAAAAATTCATTAACAAAATTAAATAATAATACTTGGCAATGTTAGAGAAAAAACATGTAGAAAAAACCGGAAGAGAAGATTGTGAAGAATAAGGAGAAGAAATACACACATTAATTATAAAAATTCAATGCCTAGAAATAAATGGAAGTTGCAATAGTGACCAAGAGTTAAAAAATAGACTAAACACTTGATTTGATAGTGGATCACTTGCTTGAATTTTGAGGTATAATGAAATGGAGCTATCATTTTATATATAACCTTCCTCTCTATTGTTTAAAACTTTCTGATGTGGGACAAATTTCACATTTGATCTCAACCTTTGATCTCTTGCTGCTGAGGTGAAAATAAGAAAATCAAAACCTCAATAATCTGTCATATATAGCTTCAAAGTAAGTTAATGATAACTTCAAGTGGAGGAGGCATCAACAGTAGTTTTGTATGATCATACAAATTCAGAATTGAGAATCTAATCATCTATGCTTGATAATTAACATCTATCTAGCTTTTCCATTAAAGACTAACATATATAATGAACAATTTTAATCTATTAAGACTCCAAATGCAGTGAAGATAATTGACAAAAACAACCAACTCATCATACCAAATCCATTTTCTGTTTAGTATCTTATAAACCCTTTCTTCTAATTTTAAGAGCTTTTACCAACTCATCACCATCAATTTCCTGCATATTACCACTCACTTCAGTTTTTATCTCGTCTTCCATTGCTTTTACCTCGGCAAATAAATTGCTTTGTATTCTACAATAACATTCATACACATCATACAAAAACCACAAAGTGAAATCTCAACTCCAACGATTAAAACAATACATCATCAATTTACCTTTTATGATCCCATCCACTTTTGATTCCATTTTTAGTGTATGTTTGGTTATGTGGTGGCAAATTTTGATATTGAGTGAATTGATTTTGACTGAAATTGTGTTGAATGTAAAATGATTTTTGTTTGTGTGTAAAAATAAATTTTATAATCAAAAGTTACGAATTCTAACTTTATAGAATCAATTATGAATGCAAAATTAATTATACTAAAAAACAACCAGATATATCAAAATCAATAATCAATTTTAATCCCTTTAGAGGGGCCAAATTAGTTCCCAATTAACCGACATAAGTAAGCATAAGTTAATTGAGAGATTATTTTGAATGACATTTTACTCAAATGCATTGCATCTGTAAACTCACAAAATTAAAAAAAACTATTTTGAACAATGCTTCAATTTAACTATTCACACAAGAAATAAAACTTCTCTCTTAGATCCTAACATTTCCGGTAGACAACCCTAGAAAAATGAAAAAGTGAAAACAACAAAATGAAATTAACTAACTTGATTCAAAACAACACCACTAATAGACATTTTTAAAAGATGAGTGATATTTGTACAACTAAAATTAGACAACTTTACATTAACCAAAAAAAATAAAATTAGACAACTTTGATGACAACCAATTTTCTCCTCTTGTGATTGGACAAAAACAATAGAAAGAGAAAGAAGAAGGGAGAGAATAAAAAACACATGTGAATATGAGAGAGATGATTGTTTAAAGAGTTGTGAAAAATGGTTGTACAAATATCATTTTTCTTTTTAAAAATGCTAACAAGTGATAAAAAAGTTTAAAGTAGAAATTTGTTATTGGGATTTGTGTATTCAACACATTGAAACATTAAACAACTTTTCTACATGAAAATTATCAAATGTTTTCATTTTTAAATTCTTAACAAAATACTCTAAAGATACTCGTTAACAAGACCCTTCTAAATTTTAGGGTTAAATATGTTTTTGGTCCTTATAAATATGTCAACTTTTCGTTTTAGTCCCTTTAAAAAATTTCTTCAACTTTTAGTCCCTCAAAAAATTTCCATCTCCACTTTTGGTCCCTCCTTAAATGTAAATTGATATGTAGAATTCATTTGTTTGGATAATGTTTTGCAGAAAAATTCATAATATTATAAGAATCTCTTAAAAGAATAGAATTTTTTTAACAAAAAACATGATTTTAATATAAATTTTTATATTTTTTACGGTTAAAAATTCATATTTACTTTGTGTTTTGTTAAAAATTCTAATTTTTTCTGAAACAATTTCATTAAAAAGTACAAAAAATAACTTAAAAATACAGACCAAAAGTAGTGATTGAAAATTTTATATGAACTAAAACTGGAAGGAAAATTTTAGAGGTACTAAAACAAAAGGTTGATATATTTATATTGACCAAAAACATATTTAACCCTAAATTTTATACATCTATTCAATATCTCTTTTTTGTTTTTCTTTCTATTTTGTCCTCTTTGTTTCAAAATGATTCATACACCCAATTTTATCTACATATGTTACACTTGGTTAATCAAATGCAAAGGTATGGTTAATTTAGTTAAATATTTGTTTAATTTAAATCACTTTAAAAAATGTGAATTTGTGGTTGATGTGTAGTTGAATTAACCACAATTTTAACCATAAATTATTTTTTTTAAAATTAAAAATGATAGTAATTAGTTGTCAAATTAATATTTACTTTTTCGTTTAAATTTAAACCATGACCTCCAACCATAAAACTCTTCCCTCAAACTAGTAGAACAACCCAAACCTCGACCATGAAGACATGTTACTCCAAACACAATGACAACAAGCAAAGCACTCAAACTATGTGCTATTTATACAATTTTAGAAAAGAAATTCTTCAATACACTCTAAATAAATAAAAAAATCTTCAATCCATAAATAAAACTAATTTATATTATAAAAAATATATGTTTATTAAACTCTTAAATAATCAAACGTTAATAATTAATTTTGATCAACGGTTGAAAGTGATATATAAATTTATTGTCTCACCCACTTTCAATATGATTACCTCCTTTATTACATAATAATATAATTTTTTTAAACTTACCGGTAATACTTAACTTTTTTAGCGAATTAAATACTCAAGATTAACATCTAAAAAGATATAGAAAATTTGAAAGCCAGTATAAATGTGTCGAGTTTTGTGGACTTCTTAAACCCATACATAGACTACCCAAACTTGAAACACAAGAAAAACAGTTAATGAGTCAAACTTGACGGTTTGAGACAAATTCCTTTTCCTGTTCTCCAAGAATATATCAAATCACTTTTGATTATCATTGATAGATTTCAAACTAAGTAACTAGACATGGCTACGGTAGGGTATAAATTCGCAGAAGTGTACGTGATGCAGAAGATGAACAGGGAAAAAATGAAGAAAATTGAGAAAGAAGATGTGAAGAAGATTGATACAATCAAAACAGGTTCTATGGACAAAAAATCAAGTGGGTGTTTCTCTTGGCTTTCCAAGAGACAACACAAGAAAATTTCTCGGATATCAGATTCAAATGACCAAGAAGCTCAAGTTATTTCCCTTTCCTAATTATTGCAGGATTTAGTTAGGATATATTGATTTTTTGTTACAAAGTTCACTTCATTTTTTTCAAAGAAGACATTGATGTAAATGTAATCAAGAGGTGAGGTGATTATTGTTAGTTTTCATCTTAAGTTTTTATTTGAAAAATAGACCTCTCTTATCTTATTATTGCTAGTTGTTGGAATTATTTCTTTTTAATATTAGCGTACCGAATAAAATATTAGAACGTACCACAAACTTAAGATAGTTTGCAGCAATCGATCAGCCTTTGATTCTTCCAAGAGATGAAACAGAAAAATTCAAAACATTTGTCTCATTATGTCAAAAAAACAATGCAGGATTTATTACATGGATTTTATTTATTTTGATAAGATACGGATCAGATATTAGCGTTAATATGCTGAACCAGATACACAAAGTTCAGGAGATAAAATCATGTCTAGATTACAAACAATACAACTCTGAGAAGACAAGACTACATTAGTACAATGTCAAAGGGTTTTGTTCACTCTTTGGGAAAGGCTTAAAGCTGGTGATCGGTTTTTGTAGCATAACGCTCCTCCTCCTTATAATAGTCATTGAAACCAACAATATCCTTAATTTCTTCAAAAGAGGGTATGCTTTCAGGAGGAGGAACACCACCTCCCTTAATGGCACTGAGTGCACCCTGCAAATTCAGTCAATGCAGCAATATGTTAATTATAAAATCCAAGTGATACTTTAACTAAAAATATTCAAAAATAGGTTGAGATGGGATTTAAGAATCAACAATGCTAGTTTTTGGCAAGCAGAAAATAATACTTCAGAAATAACCACTAATCTTCGCTCAATTACACCAAAAAGATCTTGAATCCGAAGTGTAGGTGCTGTAACTTGTGTAAAACAGAAATTCACAAGAGTTCAACACAACCCTGGTGTTGGGCTTAAAATGGTGTTTTGCAAGAAAGGTAAAGATGTAATTCATGTAAAACAGCTATTCGCACAGACAGTTGTGTATTACTATCTCTCTTAGCATGTCCTATACTATTATCATTTATCAAAGGGAACATTAAAGAGAAAGTATAGAAAGACATGTGAATTGTTACCTGCATTGCTCGTATGGAAACACCCATCAAAGAAAGTGGATAAACGGCAAGTTTATAACCAACTTGATCAAGTTCCTGAGGATTAAGAATCGGTGTTTTCCCTCCTCCTTCAAGCATATTTGCCTGCAAACATTCATAAACACGAAGAGTACAACGCAACAAGTCAAACAAGATGTATATTTCTTTAACAGTAAATACTCAAGTTAGTCTTGAAATTGAAGGACCTTTTCAACATAGTTTTCTAGATTTTTCAATATTCTAAAACGATCCCTGGAATTGCAAATTGATGATCAAGTTCGTCTCCATGTTGGAATCTATTATCATCTGCATCTCTGGCATTATTCACTTAGTTTCAAATTCATCATCGACATTACCAACTTAATGTCATTATAGTTTTTGCAAATACCAACAGAGGAACTAACCTGATTAGTAATTTGCAATTTCAACAATCATTTCAGAATATTGATAATATGAAAGACTAAGTTGATACAGTCCTACAATTTCAAACATTAGTATTTACTCATTTATTAATTTATACACCAACATGATTACACAATACACACAAACGCACCAGTTTAGGAACATGAGGAGCAACTTGACAAAAAGCTTTCATCTCTTCAACAGAACCAAGTGCATCTATAAAACAAACATCAGCTCCAGCATCGGCAAAAAGCTTTGTTCTCACCAGTGCCTCTTCAAGAGACACACCTTGGCGTGCATCACTGCGAGCCACAATCACAATATCAGATCCACTTTCAGTTCTAGCATCAACTGCCGCTTTAATCCTCATAACTGCCTCCTCTCTCGACACCACTTTCCTCCCGCGTGTGTGCCCACACGCTTTCGGTGACATCTACATCCCAACATATACATATGTATAAATATATATTAACAATACATTACACAACAGTGATCAACGAATTTGGCTTCTCCAAAGTGAGTACTTGGAGGAGCGACATTCTTAATCAAAATCCTCTTCAACCGTTATATGGTGCAAAGGAACATAAAAAGTTTAATTTAGAGAAAGAAAGAGTGAATAGACAAATTGATTCTCAAAATTGTTAACATTAGACCAAAATAGTTTTTGAGTTTTACGAATTGAAAAAGGTTGTAAAGTACAGGTCAAAACAGTCCCTCTGTAAAATATATTAGGAACTAAGATGTCAGATGTTAGTTGAATTTGTGGCCTCTCAACGTTGATCTCATATCAATGTCACCATATTAAAGACTAATTTGTCTATGAAATTTAGGTTTCTTATGACTAAGTTGCTGGTAACTAGTCCATGCACAATTGTAACTATTGATAAAGGAAATATACGCTGGCAGAAGACAAATTAGTCCCTATTGAGCTGACATTGACGTAGGATCATCTAGTTGTGTCATGCCATATACGCTGGCAGAAGTTAATACTATATTGAACAACTGCCATTTTACAATTTTGGGGATGTATTTGCCAATTCGCAAAATTAAAACACTATTTTGACCAATGCTACAGTTTACCTGTTCCCTCAAGAAATAAAACCCCTCTCTCAGACACTGACACGTCGACACAACTAATAATTTGAAAAAATCACATAATTCAGTGTAATTACAAGTGTCGGTGTCAGACACGAAACGTGTCCAACACTGAGACACGCCTAATCCGAGGAGTGTCCGTGCTTCATAGCTACCAACTAACTACTACATTCTTAATTACAAATGTTTCATAGACACCTAATATTTGTTTACATCGGTCACATCTGGTTAATCAGATGCAAAATTGTGGTTAACTCAATGAAATATATAGTTAATTTAGACAGCTTTAAAATTTGTGAAACTATGGTTAACATGTATTTGATCCTAAATTGAATTGTCTACTAGTTTAGTGAAAAAGGGTGTGTAGATATCAATATTCTTAGACAGAGTTTAACTAACATCATTAATCAATCACTCAATTACCTGATCCTCAAGAAGGATTCCAGCAAAACCAGCATCAATAAAACCCTTAACAGTCCTCTTAACATTCATGGCATTACCATAGCCATTATCAGCATCACCAATAACAGGAATTTTCACAGCTTGAGTAACAAGACGACCTTGATCGATGATTTCACCGTAAGAGATGAAACCAGCATCAGGAAGACCTAAGCGAGTGGCTGAGATTGAGAATCCACTTGTAATGCAGTAAGAGAAACCGGCGGATTCGATGAGTTTGGCGCTGAGTGCGTCGAAACAGGCGGGACCTTGATGGCAGCCTGGGGTTGATATGATTCTGCGAAGTACGGTTGCTGGTGACTCTCTTGCGTTCGCCATTGATGAATCAATCTTTTTGCTTGATCACTGTATGTGGACTTGTGAGAGTTAGTCTTACCCACTACTTTATAGACGGTACAGAACCGGTGTGGCTACTCATTCAAAGTAATTATCTAATAGGTCTTTACACGGGTCGTTTTCGGTTTTTCTCTTCGTAAAATTATTTTTTTGATTTACTGTAAAATAATTTTGTTTTGATTTACTTCTAATGGCCAAACAAAAACCTATTTTATTTTATTTTTTAAGAAATTTTCGTTTTTGTTTGGCCTATTAAGGGGGTAAATCAAAACAAAAATATTTTACAGGGGTAAATCAAAAAAATAATTTGGCTTAAATGCACTTTTGACCCCCTATGTTTACCAGCGTAGCGATTTTGGCCCCCTAACAAAAAAAATGCAATTTTAACCCCCTAATTTTGTCATGTTTAGGGAAATATGCTCTTTTGACCCCTTATTTGGGACACGTGGCGGCTTCTCAGCATAGTTGCGAAAATTAGGGGGTCAAAATTGCATTTTTTTTGTTAGGGGGCCAAAATCGCCACGACGACAAACATAGAGGGCTAAAAGTGCATTTAAGCCAAATAATTTTACAGGAGAAAAAACTGGAAATGACCTATATTACAAGGGGTAAAGACCTATTAACCCTAATTTTTTTTATTTGAAATAGTAAATTATTAACTTTTAAAAGAAAAAGATTTAACTTTTAAAAGATGAATATATAACTTTTCCATACTTTCCAATAAAAAAATTATATTGGTTTTATTAATTAGTGTCTCGATGGCATTGGTTAGCATTTTCCTTTAAATAATTATAAGAATATTTATAAAAAAATGTTTGTCTAAAAAAAACATCTACGTAATATAAGACTAATTATAAGATTATTTCAACGTCATAACTATTTTAACTAACAGAATACATAATTTATGGTTGCTTTTAAATTTTGATGCATTAAAAGACTATTGTGACTAATCGTTACACATTCAAACTAAAATGATTATTTACCCTTAAAAAAGAAGTATAAGTTAAAAATAAAATGAAAACATGTGCCAAAAGAAAAGTGATGAACAATCTTGCCAAATATATCAAATCATAGCAAGCAACAGAGTGATATTGTCTTAACTGAAAGTGTTTGTGGTCTATTCAGTTACCGGTCGCCTGCTAGGCAACATGGAGTTATTTGGATTCATGAGTTGGAATAATTGATGTTAGGTTGCAATGCATTCGATGTAGTAATTCCATTTGTAGTTAAGTCACTAATACATGGAGTCATATGTACCGGAAGGGAAATTAGTCATTACATAAGTCACTAATAAAGGAAGGAAAAATAGTCATTTTTATTTCTGTACGAGGAATGAATAGTCATAGTAGTCTATCAACATATATAAATTCATTAGTCAAAATAGTTTTTGATGTTAAAATGGTCTCTCAGTGCTGTCAAAAAACTATTTTGGACTGATGCGAGGGTATTAACACAATTATTAAGTATATTGAAAGACTAATGCAAGAGTATTAACACAACATTTTAATATTATAGACTATTTTGGAGTTTCGATATATCGAGAGACTAATATGACTACTCATTATATATTCAGAGATGAAAATAACGATCTGCCTTTATTATAACGATGATCAATAGTTTATATGTCGACATTGATGTAAAGGAATATAAATGTTTTATTTAAAGAAAGAAGGAGTGAACAAACAAATTGATCATTTGTAAGCATGGATCAATATCAATATAACCCTTAATTTTACAAGTTGACAAATTCATCCTTAAATTGTAAAATGTCAGTCAAAATAATTTCTCAATAAAGGCTCTAATTTGCCACATTAATTGAATATTTGACCTATCACATCAATTTTACCATATTAAAAATTAACTTACCTATGAAATTTGATTCTATACATGTATAATTGATTTTCTCATGTTTGATTGTTGTTTAATATATTTGAATTTACCTTTAACATTGATTCAATTTGAGTTTTTTTATTCTAAAGTTGATTTTTACACTCAAATTTATTATTCAACTCACTTTTACATGAATATATTCAAAAATTATTATACTTTACATTTCAACTCACTTTAAACTAGAATAATTTTTTATAATTAATTCATTAGAAAATAATTTTTATCATCGCATAACCAAACATACTTTGTGTCCTTGAAAAAGGGTGGCCACCATTCACATGTAGATATGATTTGCGTAAAAGTAAATTATTGTATATTTGGTTCTATATCTAGAGGTGGCAAAATTGATTATGAAGGTATAGAATTGATCCTTACATGTTTGGTTGTTTTTTAGTAGAATTGATTTTATGTTCATATTTGATTCTACTTGCAACTAAAATTTGTAAATTTTTATTCTAAAATTGGTTTTTATACATAAATTTAAATTTAAAGTTTAACTCATTTTTACATTAATTCATCTAAACATAATCATTTTATCTTCAACTCATTTAATATGAATTAATTTTACATAATTAATCAATTCAGTAAAAAATCAATTATTGTAGTCATAGAACCAAAACATAAACTCAGAAGAAATTCGTGTTTTGAATCATAACATAATGTTTTGGATTTCTTCTACCAAGATTATTGGATTTCGACATGATCATTGTAGCCACCTATCTCCGATCATCATAATTATTGGTACTATAAAAAAAGAGTACGTTGAAAGTGAAGTGAGAGAGATGAGTTACGGATGATTCATGGAGAGATTGAGACGTTACATTGTTGATACTTAATACAAGGATGATAAAATAAAAATTATATACCCAATACGATGAAAGTGAAGTGAGAGAGACAGGGATATAATAAATAGTATTGGAGCAACTCTAATGATAAATTTATAAAAGAAAAAAAAAATCTCTAATGATGCAGAAGAATTTATAAAATATTATTAATATCTTTTTAATTTAAATTTCATAGAATTTATATCTTGGGATTTTAAAGGATTTAAAAAGATTTCATGGATTTATAAGATTTCAACGAACTTAATGACTTTTAAGCAATCATTGAAAGAGAAATGTTTACAACATACTCTCTAACACGATTAGTCGTGTCATTGTAATTTGTTAATGGTAAAATATATTTTAATGACATGTGCAAGTTCAAATGACACAAAAGAAAAACATTATCACAAACAGGACAAGGGAAATTCTACAATTATTTCTATGAAATTAAGTTTAAATGACACTTGCTTCTTAAATCAATCAATTAACAATTATTTTCATGAAATTAAGAGTTATTTGTTGACTTTTATATTTTAGAAAATATCATTTTATAAGAAAGAACGACTATTTCATTGTTTATAAGAGTCATATTTTTGCTATAAAAAAAGAATTATACTAATTTTTTTTATATTTCATCGTAAAATATAATAAATCTAAGTGTGAATATTAAAATATTAAAGTGTGACATTGAGTCCCTGCAAACATGTATCAATTGAAAACAACATTGCAATATGCAGGGCTGAAATTTAAACTTCAAATTCCTTACATATCCATCTTAAATGATGAATTTTTAGTCTCTAAACAACTAATCGGAAAAAGTGTGACATGTGAAGTCACTTAAGATTCATTTTAAGGAATCAATCATTTGAGTAAATTAATCAAGTATTGCTAAAATGAGATAGAGCATATGGGAACCACTTATCTTAAGAGACTAGATGTGCTCTAAGGATTCATGAACAAGGAAATAAATTGATCGGTGGTTAAATATTTGAGTGATGATCTAACCCATGGAATATTTTACCCCTCTAACAACGTAATTGTCTTGAAGACCTACTGTGATAGTGATTGAGGACCCTATCCCAATGACATAATGTTTGTGATAGGGTTTGTGACTTTTCTTGAAGATATATTCTCCTAACATGGAAGTCAAAGAAACAATACACATTGACACTTTAATCTGCGGAAGCATAATATAGGACAATCACCAAAATAATAAGAACTATACTCAAAAATAATATATTGCTAACACTTCTCTAAGCAAAATGAGTGCTTCTTGCATTGCACTCTTGGAGGAGCATTAGAATAGCCCACTCCTCTAGGTCTATACTTTCTTAGGCTACCCAGGTTTTTGAGCTTCCAGCCACATTTCCTTTGCTATGATTTGCTGAACTGGCTTCCTCATCCTGTCTGATATCAAGAGGTTCTTCAACAGCATTAGCAGGGTGTTGATCCTCGTCTCCGAAACCTCTGCAATACGACAAAACATCATAAGAAAAAAAAATACCTGGTCTATTACAGACTAAGGATATCTCACACACACGCGTCTCTAATTCCTGAAATAAGTTTCGTGCATGTCTGAATTGACGATGAGCTTGGTGGAATCACGTTTGCTTTAAGACTTTGCTTTTAGTTAATGATTGTTATTTATGCAGAGATTAACTTACGTAATAACATCGAAGAACTAGCTAAATCAGTTTTGAAACCATTCATTTTGAAAAAATACCAGAAAAAAACACTCCCAACAGAACAAGAAGTTCATGAAATGAAAGTGCAACAATACATACATAGAGTAGATAACAATGCCGATGACAACAGCACCAAACGCCAAGTAGTACATCCAATCAACCTGGAAAGCATAATTCGCTCTAGAGATGTTAGCAAACTAAAATTTGTGACTCATAATTAGTTGGAATGTTTCGGTGAGAGAAATAAAAAGGAAGGAAGGTTACTGACAGACCTTCTCATGGTAAGCGAAGATGCGAATTAAGACAGACCACATGTCTGAGGTCAGAAGAGACAGATTTAGCATAGTAGAACCATTGAGCTGTGAGACAAAATAACAGAGCACGTTTAAAAAATATTAGTTTCCAGTAAAAAGCTAGATATTTATAAGAGACAAAATATTTTTTCTACGCTAAACAGAAATCTTTAGAATCGATATGTTTAAATCCATACCTTAAGCAGAACAGGGACTAGAGAGTAAAACAAAAACATAGCCACAGAAAATCCAAAAAAAGGAAATGCCTGTAACAAACATTGGAAGATATTAACATAAATAACAATACATACAGTTCATATATCAAACTAATTGGCATATTATGACAAAAAATGCAACTTCATTTTATTAATATAAAGAGTAATAAAAGGTCTTACATAAAAAAATTTAGGTTAGAGAAAATAAACATGAAATGAAGATAAACAAAATCCTCTAAACTATTTCCGATATAATTCTTTGATGTTTCCTCTTTCTCAATCCAAGAAGCTTATCCTAAGTTTAAACTTCCTTAGCTTATTCGCATCCTTTCTTATAAAAATCATAAACTTTTGAATTCACAACCTTGTATTGCTTTGCAGGCATCTTAATTAAAGAGAAATTCTGTAAATTACTAAATTATAGAGAGAGAGAGAGAGACAGAGAGAGAGAGAGAGCTTACTGCCCCAGCCGACCAGTGAATAGATTTAAGCTCGTTGCGCTCAAGTATAGCTCTGTAATGATCATTAAGGCTTCAAAATGAAAATAAAAGTAACAAAACCGCCAATAGTCCTCAATATATAATCAACTTTCAAGGATACATCTGAATGGCACTGATGATGCCACCAAAGAGACCTAACATTGCCATGAGCTCTTCTCTATCAGCATTTTTTACTAAAAACTCCTGCAATGGAAACAAAATAACAATAACACGATTATACACAATGAAACAATAATATGAAGTGACGCAAGTGCATGAAAGGTGTGAAAGCACCTAAATATTTTCCCAAATTCAACATAACAATATTTCCTGTTTGAATGAAATTCAGTTTGACAAGAAACTATGGACAGTAAATGCAAGCCCATAAGTAGGCCATGGGTAATCATGAAAAGATCAGTGTATTGTTTTAGATTAATCAAACTTTCTATTGCTACTAACATTATAATAATTAAAAAGTTTATTCTGAATATAATAATGAGCATGGTTGATGGTTGAACTAAGTGCCCTGTTACATAAAAAGATGGCTCCTGTAACACTTGCAGTGAGTTTAAACGACGTTTCAAAACATACTGCCTAATGAAAATGAACATTAAGATGACAGAAAAGTGCAATCTTTTTATAGTAAACAACCTTTTCAATACTAATAATTAGTGAGTATATGTATTTATTGTGTTGTTTTTCTGCATTGTTGATTGCCAAAGTGTTGCAAAATGCATAAAAGCACAAGTGCAATCAGCTTACCTCACTGACATTACTGAATGCATACAAGGTAGCGCCAGCGATAACAAGAACGTCTCCTAAACGAGGATTACTTCCACCTATGATATGTTAATATGACATCATCAGACAAGCATGATAAATGGAATGATGCATGTTACTGGTGATAATAAAAGATAGGATCAAATTTTACTCGCTGCATGACTTCCAAGTAAAATGATACGGAGAATGCAGTTGCGCGTGCAAACGTGTGTGCATAAGTTTTTAGGTATAGTCATAAGATATAAAGCCACCTACCTGCACGGTCACCGGCATGAACATCCGAAAATACAACCAGAACAAGGCCAGCTATGCAAACAATTACACCAGTTATCTTCTTGAATCTATATTTTGTTTTCAAGAAAATCCATGTAAGCAGCATGACGCATGGAATGGACCAGCAGTCAAGTAGCATCACACTTGTAAGTGAGGTGTATTGATATGCCTTCACAACTGTTCATAAGGTGAAAATTGTTCTGTTAGTGTCATTGAAACTAAGACAAAAAAAAAAAAGTCAACATAAAGCTAGTTTGGTTAAACTTTTTGACAATTTCAAATGATTGAGTGTTATAACTGAATGCATCTCTCAGCAGTTGAAAACAACTTATGCACTTCAACTTTTCCATTAACACCTATAAACTTATTAGGTTTTTTGTCCTCATAAATTAGAACCTAAAGACTTATTTCAACTGAGAAGCTCCCATAATCTGGAAGATAACCCAAACTAGTGCGGTATTGTTTAAGCAGACTGCAAATATAAATGTATCAATATAACCAATGCTTACTAAATATTGATTATATTCGCTACCATCAAAGATACTTACTTACCAAGAAAATTTGCTTCCACATCAACCAATCCAAGAAGTATATAATAGTACCATTTCGCCTGTATTAGAACCAATACGAAGTTAACAAAATCGTCTTCAAATGGTAGACAGTGAGAGGAAAAACAGGGCAGAAATAGCATAACAGTTGACCAGTTTAAAAGACAGAACTCCAAAACACTATTCTCATTGCAGAAATTAAAGCAAAGAAAATTTCCCATGTTTGAAGGGTTTGCTACATCCACTTCCCATAAATATTGTAAAAATAAGCGTCCCAAATGGATAGCACTTGTGTACCATTGGCCTACCAAAGTTATATAACATTGGCCAATTAGGGTGTGCCATACATGGCACACCCTTTCCCTTCATATGCATATCTTTTCTCTTTCCTCTTTAGCCCATCCTTACAATGGCCATGTGGCACACCCTAATTGGCCAAAGTTATATAACATTGGTAGCCTAATGGTACACACCTGCTGTCCCCGTTCATAATTAGGGTCTATTAGGATTGACTTATTTGAGCTTATCTACTAACATAAGCAGCTGTGAGATTATTTGGCAAAGCTTTTGGTAACAACTTATTTTCATCACCTCTCCTGTATAGCTTATGAAAACAGCTTATAGGTTATATTGAAAAACAGTTTGACTTTAGTTTACCTTTTGTTACAAAATAGCTTATGCAAAAGTGTTAATGCTATAAGGCATAAGCACTTACTTAAGGGTTTGTTTTGACCGACCTATTTGAGCTTATCTACTGGCGTAAACACTTGTTAGGCTACTTAGGAGAACTTATGACATGTTCATAAGCTATTTTCACAAGCTCTCCAAGATAGCTTATGAAAACAGCTTATAGCTTGTACAAAAATAATTGAACTTTTTTTTTAATAGAAATGGCTTATACATAAGGTGCAAATTAAGTTGTTGTTTATGGAAACAGAGTACATAAGAATAAGCACCTTGAGAGGTTTCCTTCTGTAGAGTAGAATAGTTCCATAGACAATCATCAAAAACACATAATTTAGAAACGACTGTGATGTTGGAGCATTAATTCCTACCATAAGTCAAAAATATTGTAAATTTTGAATCAAAGTAATTAAAAGGGAGTGAAAAAGAGAGAGAATTAACCTTTTTTAGCTAAATCAGAAGAGGCGAAACCAGTAGCAGTGATGAGAAGAGAAAGAAATTGACCTAAAGCAAGACCAATTAATGTGTTCTTAGTCCAATATTTCTTAATATCCATCATCTTCTTCTTCTTCTTCTTCTCACCAGAATTAATCAATTAATGACTGAGAAGGGAAGTGACAGAGACAAGACAAGTGATTGAAATGAATTTGAAGAAAGTGAAAGAAAAGAAATAGAATCATCATATTGGATGGTTGTGTTGTGTTGTGTTGTGTTTCACAAGACTTTGTTTCGCCCGTCAATTTATTATTTTTTATTACTTATCATCATAACTTAGTGATTTGGTCAATCCCTTTTTTCGCTTTTGCCACCTCGGACGGACTCCTTAATTAAATCCTTTCATTGTTTTTTCTTTTATTATATCCAAAATTAGACATCTAATCAAATTATATCAAAATAGATATTTGTAGAAATTATGAAGTGATTTTAACTCAATACATGTGTAAAAAAAATCATACAATATCGGCGTATACAAATTAAATTTACGTTTTTGTCAAACAATATTTATTCATTAAATTTGCTTGAAATTATAAATTATAAATTTTCTCTCTTTTTATAGACTTAATTGCATTTTTCACCTCAAAGTATTGCGAGCTGTTTGGATCTCCATACTATAATTAATTTTTGCATCACAATGCAACATCTCTCTAATAAATGAATTCTTAAAGTGATGCATGCATATGACATTTGTTTACACCAGAAACTATTTCAAACATCCTACAATCGAATTTAAAGTAAGCCAGATTCAATGCACTTGAACACTTAAGACCTAACTTAAAGACACCAAAGTCAGCATAGTCGAATCTTTCTCAACTGCAAGGGTCCCCAAACTAATCATACATACGCCAATAAAAGTTGGAACTTAGCTTCAACATCCACTTCTTTGACTCTTGTATTTGAGTTAAGAGGGTAACTATTGCGACTACAATAAGGAAATCATGGAGTGTCGCTAGGGATGTCAATGGATGCGAGGTGTATTTCCTCATTCCCCGCCTTGCCACTCAATTTTTTTTAATTAATTAGTTGGTAAAAAACATTCTCACTCGGTCATGTGTCTATCCAAATATTTTAACTTTAAGGTTGTGAGTATAGAAAGCTTAGTAAAACAAAAATATTCTCACTCGGTCACTAAACATACATTTAAAAAATAATTACCTTTTAAAGGAAAAATAATACTTTTTTTTTAAAAGAAATGGAAAAATAATCGAATAATAATACGAGTAGAGAAACAAACAACTCATAAAAATATTCGAATTACGTGTAATATAAAGTCTTTTATATCCGGATTTGTTGCATGCCTTTTCCTCTAAGTGCTTTATATAAAGTTCCTATCTAAAATTAGAAAGAGAACAAAAAAAAGTAGAGAAAAACGTGATGCAAAGATGTAAAGCATTTAGTTGAGGGAAGAAAAGAGGCATTTCGTCATACACATTTTAAGTAACCATCTAAGAAAGAGTGTGACACTCCAAACTCCAATTCAAAACACGTACTAAAATACAAGAATTTTAAGTATAAATACACCTTGAAAATTCAAGGTGAATAGAAATTGATTTAACCGTATTTCAAATGTAAAGCTTAGACACAACACATTTTACACTTTTACATAAAACACGAAAGATAATTTACATTATTAAAATAACATCTAGCTTTAGTGGATTAAATTGCTAAAGAACTATTTAGTGAAAGTCGTTATCTAAGGACCTATGGACCTATAACATAGAGTTACTTGATCGTATACTGGATGCATCGTTGAACTCTTGACATACATTCTAAGGAAATTCGACTCAAATGAATTGTGTGAAATAATTTAGTAATGGAGATACATGTTTATCATGATATACATGTGAAACATTGATGACATGGAACGTTAGAGACATGTTGATGCATAAATACATATTAACGACTAGTCCTAATATGAGATTTAGAAGCATGTTAGTACATGTTGGCACTTCGGATATTAGCATGTGAGGCAAATAGGAAGCACATGAGAATATTTAAAGACATTTTAAAAAAATAAATAAATGATATTTATTCATTTAAATTGATATAGTGCATCAATATAATACAAATTTAAAGTTGTTAAAAAACAATGAAGAGTTTGGGAACAAACTCACAACATTCATGTTAACAACGTATGCGAGTTTCATTGTTCTGCGTATGCGAGTTTTTGATTTCGTATGCGCGAAGCAACTTAGCACAAGATTTCAAAACACGCTAATTGCGCCTTCACAAAATTCAAAATGTAAAACTTGTGACTGTATATACAAAGGGAGACACAAAGAATATGCACAAGTCGCTCACATGACATAAGTAGAAAATGAGATTTTCTTAAGATTAAGGCACTTATGGACTAATCAACCTTCTAATTACTAGTTCTAAGAATCACAAGGGAATGTATATACACTCAGGCTCTACCTACACAACAGAATAACTCTATGAACTCTTAGGAAGGATTTCCTATAGAGAAATGGGAGAGGGAAAAAAGTGTGTTGGAAATAATGAATACTCCCTAGGTTGTAAATTACAAGTCGTTTTAGAGAAATTTTTTGTTTCAAACTATTAGTTGTTTTACAATATGAATGTATCATTAAATGTTATTTTTCCAATTATATCTTCAACTATTTATTATTCTCTTTTCTTTTAATATTTAATTTATCTTTTCTATACCATTAATTAAGAATAATTTTGTAAAATGACTTGTAATATCTTTTTTACATTCAACGTTAATTTACACTTCTTAATTTGTTTGAAATGATGAAAATGTCATATAATTTAGAACATGGGAGTATCTTCTATTAGCGAGAATATGATTTTTAAGCATGCGAGACACATGCATACTTTTGAATGAGACACGAAATTACGAGAGATAGTAGATGATTGATAGTTACTCCCGCGATCCTAATTATAAGAAGAAAAATAAAAAAGAATATCGAAATCAATGCAATGATTAATTACTGTAAGTTTTTGAATATTTTTACAAAGGCTTAAATGTGTGTTTGGTCCCTGCATTTTCATCACTTTTTGGGATTAGTCCCTACACTTTTTTTTATTTGGTTTTGGTCCTTGTAGTTTGTAAAAGAATTGGTTTTGATCCTTTTGTTAGTTCAATGTTGAAGGAAAAAAAACCAAAACTAATAGAGTACCACGTGGCCCAATTATTTCATGCCATGTGGCACCCCATAAGATAAAAAATAAAAAATAATAAAAAATAATTGCTTTTAAATTAGTATTAGTTTTGAGAGGGTTTAAAATTAGTATTATTATTATTATATAATTAGAAATAAAAAATTAAAAAAGAAAGAAGACACTTGATTGAAAGGGGGAAGAAGACAGAGAAGTAAAAAAGAAATGGGAAAAACAATGGCCGCCGGAGCTCATCACTGTCAACACCGTCGAAGGAGACATGGCCACCGACTCCGCCGCCACGCTCCCTATCCCTGACGTCATGCGTACCGTGTTTCAGTTGAAAAGGAACCCTCGTCCACTACTCATCACCAACCTTTATCAATTCTGCTATAATGCTACTAATGTTCTTCAGCCTCTTCTCCAAATTATAGAGATCAAACCACCAAAGAATACCAAAATATTAAGCAAGGTTCCCTAAATTTCCTGGTTATGCACAATTTATGTGTTTTTTCTCATCTTGAGACCTATGCCACCTAAGTCATCTCAGTCATGTTAACAGTGATACTTCATCCTCTGCTGTGAGTTGTAGTAGCTTGTGGAGAGGAGGTAGTCTTCAGAATAATTTGTTTTTAAATAATTATTTTATCAGAATTCTTTTTATTTTATTTTTCTTATGGGGTGCCACGTGGCATGAAATAATTGGACCACATGGCACTCTATTAG
>Ga0228711_1001553_pt1 | contig 34064 bp, 16 predicted proteins | sample MedpolnodulmetaG_2_FD_177996 | JGI IMG/M metagenome (GOLD analysis project Ga0228711, IMG submission 177996) | Root nodule microbial communities from Medicago polymorpha collected in Santa Monica, California, United States - brown nodules | ecosystem: Host-associated > Plants > Roots > Nodule... | reverse complement strand
ATGAGAACCCTTTCAATCCTTACAACACAAAAGGAAACAAAATCAACATTTGGTTCTGATGGAGTTTTTGTTAAAATTGGAAAGAATAAGAGAGGCAAGGCACTGGATTTCCTATGGAAACGAAAAAATCCATGAGAAGGTCTGATGGAGTCCGCTGGCAGATTGGGGTTTGTGCGCTGCCGGATTCGAAGGTGGTTCCACCATCGTTTTCTTCTTCTGATTCATGCGACCCACCACTCGATTATGTGCTCGAATCTGATTCAAACCCAAATCAAACATATTATTCTTCACATGGGTACTTAGATCCCAATCTGAGTACTCTTCAAAACTCATTTTCAATTGGGATTTAGGGTTTGCAAGCAATGAAATTGTTTTCTGAGTTATTACAATTCAAGGTTGTTGTTGGTGATGTTTATTTGAGAAGATGATTATGGTTGTGAGGAAGATGAATGTTATGTGAAGAAGAACATATGGAAGAAGAAGATGGAAGTATGAGGAAAGGGGAAACGTAGGATTTTTCCCTTCTCTGCTGTATTTTTTTTTTTTAATTAACTAAACTGGTTTTTTTATTTCAAAAATATATTATTTGATTTATTAAATTTTTTTAAAATGTTAAAATAAAATGAATGACACCTAGATGCCATGTGTACAACTTATCTACTGTCAGCATCTTCTACATAGGCAAAAATCTGCCAAATCACCACTAAACTAGGCCTAGGGGCTTTTTTAAAAGACAGAAAATTTTGCGAGAACGGATTTCATAATTTTTTTTTTACAAGGATCAAAACTTAAACGAGACATATTTGCAGGGACAAGTGTAATATTTAATCCTTAAGAGATATAAAAATGATACTAGTAGTACAACGATGAATCATAATTAAGAGAGATAAAAATGATACTGGAGCAGCACAAAAAATGGAAAATTGCTTTTTTGACATCTATTGCTTCATAATGACACATGGAAAATACAATATTGTCCCTAGCGGTAGTTAACTACCGTTGGTTTGTCCGGCAGCAGTTAACTGCCGCTGGCTTAGCGGTAGTTAACTACCGTTGAATCACTTTTACACAGCAAAATAATAACTTTACTTTTATCAATGGGATTTATGCAGCTCAATCTTATTTTCCCAACCATTCCATTACTGCTAGCATCAATTATACAGCTCATACTTTGACTACAATACTCTTGTTTCACCAATTTTTTTCCTCATCAATCTGTTGAAGAATTGTCTCTTTCTCCATGGCCAAGCTTTTGTTTTTTTCTTCATATCCATAAATAACAGGAACATTGGACTTTTGTTTTGAGTTCCTCTTTTCATTTGTATGTTGCAGCAATTCATATCCTCCAAATTTTGACAAGTAAATAACATAAGTTTTTGAGTAATTAATTTATGACTGTTTTTCAACAAATCAACAAAGATGAAAAACATTTTTGAGAAATTGAAAAATTTAGGAGTAATCAAGTTGTTTTGGAAGTTGTTAATCTGCTCTAGCTCCTAGCTTCAAGAAATTGCTATAAGACTTCAAGCATCAGGTAAGAATTTTATTTGGGTAGTGAAGAAAAGCAACGAAGATGGAGAAGAAGAAGTGTTGTGCAGTGTGAATTAAATAAATGAATTCAGCGGTAGTTAACTACCGTTGGGGTCAGCGGTAGTTAACTGTTGCCGGGTCCTTAACGGTAGTTAATACCGTTGAGGACATTTAAGTATTTTACTTGTGTTTTTATGAAGTTTTTTATGTCAAAAAAGCAACTTTCCAAAAAATGAATGATAATAAAGAGAGCTAAAAATGATAGTAGTACAAAAATAAATTTAGGTGGAAGATAATACAAAAACTCCCCGATGAAAGGGAGATAAAATTGGCTCTAGAGTCCTCTTTTGAATTTCTTTTATAGAGCAATAGATTGCAAAAACATCAAACAAAAGTTATGACATCTTAATTACTTTGGCATCTCATAATTAGTTTTCTCTTTTGCTCTTGCTATAGAAAGTTTATTACTCCATCCGTCCTATAATAACCAAGTCATTTGTAAAATAATATTGTCAGAAAAAAAATGGACTCATTTCATTTTTCAATACAATATTAATTACTCCCTCCGTCCCAGTTTAATTGAGCCAGTAGACCATTTCACACAGATTAAGAAAAGTGTATAAATGAAAGAGAAAGAACGATGTTTTTGAGTGCCTTTGTCAAGTATTGGTGCATTCTCTTTATCATAAATGTAAAGTAAAATATATTGAATTGAGAATGGTGAAAGTTGTATTAATTAGAGTTATAATTGGAAAAAAGTAATTAATGTTGTATTGAAAAGTGAAATGGGTCAAGATTTATGGGACAATATTGTTTTACAAATGACTCAGTTATTATGGGACAGAGGACGTACTTTTTTACAATTATAACTCTAATTAATATTACTTTCATCACTCTCAATTCAATTTATTCTACTTTGCATTTATAACAAAGACGAATGCATCAATAGTTGATAAGGACACTCAAAATCATTTTTCTCTCACTTATATATTTTTTCTTAATATGAAATGAGGAAAAAGAAGATGGGATGGAGAAAGTACTGAAAAATGAAAAAGTACAACTTGGAGATTAGGTAAATACCCAGGAGACAAGTGTTAAAAACATTGTGCCTCATTAAAAACTTCACCAAGGAAAACTCCTTGAGATAAAACCCATGAAAAAAAGAGTGGCAACTACCCACCTACTTGTAATTATTGCTTATTCAAAACGTGGTTTGTGTTTATTTTCCAAAAATGGCGTTGCGACAATATGCCTCTCAATCTGCCTGTTGCGTGGGATTTTGATTTTTGGGTGGTCAATTTAAGTACAATAGTATTTCTCGTTTTCCTTACGGCTCTTTCCCCATTTATTTGAAATAGATAGATGATAGGCCGGATAAAAACTTGATTCAGAGAATATCCAATTTGGTATGGGTTTAATCAAAATGTTAGATTTTTAACTTGATTAAGGCCCCGTTTGGATAAACAGCTTATATATATACTTATAACATTAGGGCTTATAACATTAGAGTTTACATCATAAGCTCTTTTACTTGATAAGCTATTTATGTTTGGATATGTACACTAAAAAGTACTTACATAAATTGAAGTGTTTGGATGTGACATAAGCAATTATTGAAGTTTTAATTATTATTAATTTTAAAAAAAATCAAAGAATCTAATCACAATTATTAAGATTTTTTTTTTGTTGATATAATTAATCAAGATGTAAAAAACAATATTATAATATATATATATATAATCAATATTCGCCCTTAAAAAAAAATCAATATTCATATCAGACAACCATACACTCTATATAGATATTAGTGTACAGTTTGTTAAAAAAAAGACAAGTTAAGTTTGTTTTTTTTATTCAGTTTCATTTTGTTACGTAACAAAATAATAATAAAAATCTTCCTTAAAAAAAAACTAATAAATTTTTTAGTTACGTGTGTTACTTTAGTAAGATAAGTATATAGCAATTTTGTTAATCGTTACTCATGCACCGCCAAAATAACTAACATTATAATTAAAATATATGTTTTGAAAAAGTGGATCCAGAGAGAATCGAAGGAGGTTACCTAAATTCATAAACTCTTTGTTAAGCCGGAGGGTAAGCTGAAAATTTAGGCTTATTAAAATATGGCATAAGCAGCTTATGAAACTATGATAAACTATTTTATTTATTTACTCACATAAGCTCAAAATAAGTCAATCCAAACGGGGCCTAAATAAACAGAGATTGTTGTGTTGCCTTGTCAAATTTGCAAATGCTTATGATTAATGACGATGGAATACATAATTTTAGTTAGTGCAAAGCAACGTGTCTTACTTGAAAATTGAAACCTAACTGAGGAAAATGGTACTAATTGAAAATAGACGCGCATTGAACAAGACTTTGAGAAAGTTGTTGATTGTTAACTAATGTTTTAATTCTACTAGATGGGCTACCCGTCACATTGAAAAAATTACTTAAATGCAATATTATATATTACATGCTATTCTAAAAACTTGAATGTCATAGTAACAAACAAAGATGACTTGATTTTATGTTTACACATTTCAGACAAAAAAAAATTATACACTACATTTAAAGTCGCATCAATACAATCACCGTTTTCATCAATTAACAAAATTTTCATACCATTTTTTGATGTAACTCCTAATATTGCAACATATTTCTACTACTTATCAGCTGATGTGACTTCCGATAAAACTTAGACACCATATTTAATTTCTACCACTTATTATCTGATGTCAATACTCTAAGATTAACCTCTCAACCGCTAATGCATGGTCCGGAAGAACTAATGGTAAATCAAAACATGTGCACAATCTAGTTTACCTACACATAGAAAACGAACAGTCACAATTAATGCTCAATAAATCATCAATTGCGTAGAGCATTGATTGAAACTTGTGCATGCACTAACCGTTTCAATGACCAAAGTTTAACATCTCATTTGAACTCTGCAATCGGAAGAAAATGAAAAGTCCCTGTTAATGAGATATATAGAGGATTCGTTTACAGCTTGGCAACTATTAGGTTTTCAAGGTTACAATCATAACAATAGAACAACTGGCAACTATTTTCAAGGCTAGAATCATTTAATTAGCACGATTGGTACTCTTTCTTATGGCTAAAGTCACTTGTTCAAATCACAATTATTATGTGGATCTGTTAAAAGAATTAGAACTGAAAGGAGGTTTTCTAGGCACAAATAAATAGCTTGGAATGGGTGGATACTATTTTCAAGGTTGATGATAGTTTAGTTTAGATTTAGAACTACTGATACTTTTTTCTTTGAATTTGTTCGTGTGTAGAATACACAATCTTGCTTGGCACCAAAGCTTCAAATATCCTTCATGTGTCTTTTAATTGGATCTTTTTCGCGTTCATAAATGAACAAAAAAAAGCATTGAACTTTACTAAAACATTAGACATAATTCTCATTTGAAAAAAGAAAAAAAAGATCAATTTATGACCATCTTTGAATGCTAAGGGACTTTCAAGATTCAAATCAAATTAGCATACCACGACACCAACTAATCCAATAACCAATAGATAGCTTTTACAATGAACAATATAACTTATTTTCAAATTAGATGGTGTATCCCATCAAGTTGGGGGAGTGGTGTATCCCTTCAAGTTCTATTTATACGTGATTGATTATGGAGCAAACGGAGTAATGGGATGATGGTACGCATGTGTGGATATGTATTTCCTCCGGTCACGAATATAGTAGGTATATAAACATGTCAACATAAGTTAGCGTCCGCGATGGGGGAAATACAAAAATATTAAATGGTTAGAACACCATAGATGCACAATAATATTTGTCTGATAAAGATGATGATTTTCAAAATAACAAATACCATAAAACCCAATTCTGCATCATCATAACTTAACCACTTGACTGAACCGTGTCTGAAGTTCATGAGATCATGTGCATAAGGAACAGAAATACTTCCCCATTACAAAGTCTGATCCCCATATGCTCGGGGAACATAACTCGGTTCAATTTTTGAAACAACGGGGGAGAATATTTTGGATACATGATCTCCTCACCATAACAATCCTTCACTTGGATGACAAATCAAGTTGGTTGAACGTTGATCAAAGGTATAGAACCACCATCTCGTAGGTCGTAAACATTATGGAGTTCAAGCCATCCGGCACTGGAGCATAATCTTCCGTTTATCTTCTCAATTAGGACATCAAATTGCTTGTAGGCAGGATCATTCAAGACCACGAAACATCTCAAGTTCAACCCCAAAGTCTCGATCAACAATGTTTGAAGAATTAAATAATTCTGTTACATGAGAAAGGGATAGAAAATATGAGAATTTGTGTATATATGAGAAAGGGATATAAAATATGAAAATTAATGTATGACATCAGTTACAAACAAAATCAATCAGATATATAAAGTTACCTCCTTCGAATTAATTCAACAACAAAAGTATGCCACTTTAATTGAGCAACTTGAAAAAAACTGTCGTTGCTAAGAGTTGATAACTTATCGAAGGCATCTGCTTACGTTGAAACAAATGACAAACTGAAATTCATAAACCATATATATGTCAAATGGAAACGGCTGTCTTGCCACAATATCATATGCCATGGCTGCCTTGTGGAAATGTAAGGATACCTAACATATGTAGGGATACTTATAACAGACAGTTATCAGATGTGGAGAAAATGCAAGGTCATTAGGAGTGGAAATAGTCATAGATATATTCAAACTAAAATTAAAAATAAAGCTAGCACTAAACTTGTAAAATTAAGATAAAGGAAAAACATGATTTTAGCAAAAACTCGAAACCAAAATTGGCCACTTTAATTTAAAAACAAAAAGTTATAAACGCAGTTTTAGGAAATTACATGAAATAGTTTAACAAAAGACGATGCATGAATACAGTAATGAAGTATTATATGAGAAAAATCCGACATATTAAAAATTAAAAGGACTGGAGGAATGAGTGAAAATTACTTCTGATTCAATATGAGAGCAAACTATATCCAATTTATCACAGACAAAGTTTAGGAGATTACAATAGCCAGTAGTAATTGTTATGAGAATGGGTCTTGAGAATTGGATGGAAGGCAATTAGTTAATGAAACTAATTAAATGCAATTGAACATGTGAGGAAGGCAGCATTTGAACGTACATATAGATAGCATTAGGAAGCCATATAGTTGTGATTGGTTGTATGGGAAACATACCATAATTTAATGAGGTTGGGAAGCTAATGGTTAGTGAATACCGATGTGCTTTAAAGGAGTAGGTATAGGAGAGAAATGTGGAATTCAAATTTCAAAAGTGAGGGCGCCATTTTATTAGAATTAGGGTTAAGGAATTACGGTTAGCATGTTAGCTAGGATTAGATATAAAGATTATATACATAACTAAACCATGTGTGTCCTTTAAAATTTTTGTGGAATTTAGATTATTATTATTGTTATTATTTTGGTTCTAACCCTCCGGTTTTTAGGGGAAATGAGTCTTAGTAATCCAGAGTTCGGTCAGATAGTTAAGTAAAGTCTGGTCAAGAATTGTTTCCGCTAAAAATCGAATTCGGTTTCTCCCGAACGATTTGTCCTAGAGAAGCTCATCAACCATTGAGCTCAATCACTTGGTTTGGAATTTTGATAATTTTTATCAGTAAAAAAATGTGTGTTGAAATGTGCATCAAAGAGTGTGTTGTTAACATTACTCTAATCGAATATCAATCCATGTGCTAGGAACCAGGAAAAATGGAAGCTGAATTTGCGAAAGGTGGTCCAGAACTGTTGATCAAGAACATGCTTACGAGTAGGAATTCTGGGCCACCAATCCTACCAAAAGAAGGCATGATACCTAATCCACATGCTTCAAGTACAAAGGCTCTCCCTTCTTGGCTCTCACAAGAAGATATCACTTACTATGCTTCTAAATTTGAAAAGACAGGATTCAGTGGTGCCCTTAACTACTACAGAAATCTCAACTTGTAAGTCCTATCATTTTTCCAAATTAACTAGGTGCCCCTTGTGCATCATTCACGTACCCTTATACAGGTCCGGTCGAAGGTTCAAACCTGGGTCAAGCAGGATGTGAAGCCCTCTTCTTGACTAACTAAATTGGACGAACATCTGTCATATTATATATTTATAACTAAATTAAAAAAAAAAATTGAACTATTTTTGTTACTCAAAATGTTAAGACCTAAAACCCTAACTTGAATTGTTTTGCCCGTGGGCTGGCCCTGCACTTGTATTTCTGTTTGGTCTTATATGAAAACGAATAATTTAATTGCAGTTTTAGTTCTTCGGATATTACAATCTTGCAATTTTGATATCACATTTCAAATTTGATATACTTGATTGTCGCAATTTAAAAGCTTAGTTTTCAAAATTGTACAACCTTAATAGAACTAACCTAGTAACATGTACAATTTTAGTTCTATATCCAAATGCTGTATTTGTTAATAGAATATGCTAATGTCAGTGTATCTTGTATACAGAAATTGGGAGCTCACTGCAGCATGGACTGGATCAAAAATTAAGGTGCCAGTGAAGTTCATCACAGGTGATTTGGATGCAGTTTACACTTCTTTTGGTACAAAGCAATACATCGAGAGTGGTGGTTTTAAGAAAGATGTGCCAAATTTGGAGGAAGTTGTTATACAGGAAGGTGTGGCTCACTTCAACAACCAAGAAGCTGCTGAGGGTATCAACAGTCACATTTATGATTTTATCAAGAAATTCTGATCGTATCAACTCAATTCGCAAGCCACTGTTCACTAGGAGTTAAGTTAAATCGTTTTCTTAATAAATAATTTAGCTGCAATCTATGTTTTTCTCTTGCGGCAATTTGAAGTTACAGTTGCATGCTCCTTGCTTAAGTATTAGTACTTTGTCCTCATGATTCTTCTATTACGGAAATTTTATCGATTGCATGTTTTCATTTTATATCATAGACTGTAATCCTTGTTCTAATGAACATGAAATTCCTTTGTTATGGCTTTTACTTTTTCTTGCTCGATCAATTACATATCTCTACTTATGGTCAAAATCGTATAAAGACGTCATCATGCATTATAGATTCTCCTTTAAATTCCTAAAACTATGCTTTGAAGATAACTCACGGAAATAAAATAGCTTCCTCAAATTGTGATAAGCGTGGGCCATTTCTGGTTGAGGGTTGTGGCTCGTGTATCTTTCCTATTGGTTCAAAAAAAAAATGTTTGCATAGTCACCAAATTGTATCTCATCAGTTGGATAAAGATTACGACTAATATTTTGAATTGTATTGTAAAACCGATTTGGGTCATTTGACAAAGTCATAATACAAGATGTATGATCATCATCCAACAATTAAGATTTCTTACCTGCATTTTTAGTGTCAGGAAATTAAGATATGATAATTACAGAAGAGTATTTGACTTGGTTTGTATTTTAGGCTCTTTTTGCCCTGAAATTGCATCGTACATATATATAAGGGTGGAACAGTTTAGCTTGATTCAATTTTCAAACAAATAAGTGTCCAACCCGATCAAATTTACACTACTTAGATTTTCAACATTTTTTAAAAGTGAAACTAAACCAAAGTAAGCTAATGATATAAGGTTTGGTTTGATCCAATTGATCAGTTTGCGTGAAAATACAATTAAAACAAGTAGTTGTTTCTAGTCTCTATTAGGCTTCATCATGTTATTTGCAAGTAAAGAATTTTTATTGAAGGGGTTGATATCAAATTTGTGAGTGCCTAAAAAACTATCCAAGATTATGATCGACTGCTTTCAATCAAAGTCTCAGAAACCAAAGCAATTGGAAAGTGCTAAAGGTAGAGAATGTCAAATTAATTATGAAATATATCGAGGTAAAAATTTGGAGATTTGTGAAGTGAAAAATAGCAAGTTTAAGACAAAGTTTGCACAATATTTGGTTCCACAGTGCAAGAATTCCTTTATAAATTTGACAATGTCTGAGACTTCTTACAAAGTAGTCTTCACCATTAAGAAAAAAGCTGAAGATGAATGAGTATGAGCCAAGTCAAAATAAGCTTAGTAAACTTAATAAACATACCGGTTATGCATGATAAAAACCTCCAAATAAATTTGAATGGCTCAAAATTTTAAACAGTCCAAGGCCAAAGTTGCTGAGTTCATCAAACTGATATGAAGGAATATTTTAAATTTTTAATCTTAGTTCCCACATGTTCTATAAATCGTAATCGTACTCGTGTAAGAACTAGAAATTTACGGCCATTACAGTATATATGGTTCTGAGGTTTGAATATATTCTTATGGTTCATAAAATAATAACAATTATATTCCTAAAAACAATTCTAATGTGCTAGTTTTTTTTCTTTTTTTAACAAATTATAATATGCTAGTTATCTTGATGATTGTAAAATCAATCAAATAAATACACCTATTTGTCAGTTCAATAAGAACATAGAGAGAAAACAAGCTTTGCACTTTTGGTAATAATCAGAAAATACAACGTTGTGCTTTAAACAAAACCGCAGCAAGTATTAACAACACCAAAAGCCAAAACTCAGAGCAAAAGCCACAAGAATTAGAAGAAATAACAACACCAAGCTTGAAGTTATAGGTTTATTAGCTGCCACCCGAAGCTACACAAGTTGTTGACAAAGACATGCAAGTAGAGAAGCATGCGAGAAAATGAGGCAATTGCTTCTATTGAGTGGTTCCGTTCTGTTTTAAAGTTATTTTATCCCCAAGACTCAGAGCAATTCCCTCAGTTTTACTTCTTACTGTGATGTATCCACTCAATTTACCATCTGCTTGCTTTTCAATGCTCACATTCGCCAAAGCATCTTCACCAAAAACACTCTTAGCATAAAGGTTTGCAGATAGGAAACCACACTCGCCGTCCAATGCAGAACTGAACAATAGACAACGAAATCCAAATGGATCAAATTGTAGAACATTAAAATGTAGAAATACTAATGACTCCCACAATTAGTAATATTTCATTTTTAGGCCTGCTTTTAAATTGAAAAACATTTTTCCTTCAAAAAGACAGAATCCTGGCATTAGATACTCAAGCACAGACACACACACACACAATACCATTCATGAAGTGTATGCAAGTTAAAGGAACTCACGGTGGAGTCAGGCACTTCATATTTGTAGACTTGATTATGTGGCCCAGAATCTCCCTCTCATCTTGTAATACTATATTTACAGCAACCTATAACATAAAATAAGGTTAATATGGAAACACTTATTCTGAGTGCATATCCCTATCACATTCATGCTTCTTGGTGATGGCCAGTTTCAGCATCATACCAATACTACAGCTATAAATGTTAATCTAATAGAATGACATTTACGATATGAGTTTGTCCCAAGTCTAATCAGGAAACCGAGTATAGCCCAAGGTTCTAAGCAGGAAACTCCAAAAATTACAGTGAGTAATGACTATAGCTCTAATCTGTGAATCAGACATTTTTGGATGAATTGCATGTCTCTGATTCCGACAAGGCCATGAATGGCATTTCCCAGTTGCATCGCAACAGGACCAAATTGAGTCATTGCAGCAGTAAGAGAAACCTACCTATAGGACTAGGTGTGATTTTGCCTCCTTCATTCCGTTATTACTTATTACCATCCTTTTTTATAACTCTTTTCCGATTTTCTGTTTTATTTAGGACATAAGTCTTTCTAATAAGTTTGTTTATTTAAGATATAAGATTTCTTTATAAATTTAACTTACGGTGATGTTATTGCAGGATGCAGATATCTGTTTCAAATTGTTTCATTACAGGTTGAAATTTTGTGACTTTAAGAATTAACAACTAGTATATTTTGCATGTACAAATATTCATTTTATAAAAAAAAAAAATGTGATATTGTAATATACTAATGTACCTTGCCAAATAAGCATCGGTGTATACAAAAAAAAAATCATATTAGCATACCACATTGTGGGATATGATGCTAATACATGCAGCTATTCAACATAGGCAATAAACCAGACAGCAGCATCACACGTTATAACAGATAGTATATGAATAAAAAATTAATGCAAGATTCAATATTCGATTCCTAACTCAGTGAAATGGAAACACCGCCAAGATCAATCTCTCCATTCACACCCAAAGAGAGATATGTGAAGAACTAGAAGCAGACCCATATAAATTACAGTATTTATTGTTATTGTTTCTTAGGATAATTTATATCTGTAGGCAACACAGCAAAAATATCAATTTACTCAAGATGTTACTTTTTGGGTCAATGACATGATAGAAAATAAACCTAGAAAGTCTTAAAACCTATACAAAAACCATTAGGTTACTCCTAGGGGATTAAATCAATCTGCATGTTTCTCTCACGTATCATCTTACAATTTTGCCAAGGTTAAAACACATACAGAAGTTGTATTCAATCATCAATGCAATCAAGACAAAATTAACAATAACCTTGAAAATATAATAATTTAAAAATAGGATTATATCAAACATCAATCTACCATCATCAGAGCAATGATGTCGGGAATATATCAAACAATATAATGTTAAGAGCACATACTTAAAATTTAATGGTAACACAAGGGGAAACAGCCCAATAATAGAGATTGCCATGAACAGTGAGTCTAAAGTACCTAAAAGTTGTTTTGCACACAATTTCTTTAAATGAAAAGAGGGGACTGGGGATTTATAGGAGCATTAAAAGGTAGAACAATAATTGTATTCAAACTTTGGTTTTAAAAAGCACCAAATGAGAGAAAGGGGAGTTAGATATACCTTGTTTTCACACACAAACTCATCCCACATAGTTCTGAAGGCTATATCAGCACAGGATGCAGGGGTGATGTAGTCCATGATATCAATATGGATGTCATTTAGAACAATAACTGTTCTCTCAAGAACATTTGAAGATGTCTCATAAACTATGTTGGCGAATATAACTCCAGGTTCAGTTGAAGAAACCTTGATGTTGGCTTTAATCTGTTTGCATGATTCTGGAGCCAGATTATAATTTTGTGGACGGTCAACAAGTTTGAGATCACCCATAGTTGCTAACTCCAAGCATAAGTTATGGAGAGTTTCCTTGGTACGGTTGATGACAGTAACATCAAGGACAATGCCGTAATGATGAACTGTTACATATGCTTCAGCATAAACAGGATCACTGAATCCAGTGAGCTGAATAATATGACTGAGTTTATTTGCATCATCTACATCCTTTATAAACTCTCCAGTAGCACGTTTTAGATCGTCCTGAACCTCATTTTCCAGCTCATGTTGGCTCATACCCTGAAGAATTATAACCATGCACAAATTGAACATTTGAAGAAATACCAAATGAGCAACTGAATCATCAATCATTAACAGAAACTACCACCAACTGACAGAACACCCAACATAATATGACGACTTCAAAAAATTCATAACATATCACAACTCGACAATATAGGTATAAATGAAACGAAAAAAAGGTTCAATCATTAGCAATGATAAAAATATGGAAGAGGAAAACTTCAAAGAATATAAAACCATCATACCTTTCTGCTCTTCAAATGGTAGAAATCAATAAGCTCGTCAGGTTGTACATTAGAAATTTGAGTCTTTGCTTTAATCTCCTCTTTCTCACGGCGTTGTTTATCTGCAAGCATTTTCACAAAACTCTGCCTGCAAGATTGCAGCCATATCTTCCTTATCTCATCACCAGTATTGCACAACAATCTAATGCAAAGGACGATCCTGTCATGAGAATCGTTATCAATTGGATGTGGAAGAACTGAAGACTGACCAAGCTGCAACATTGAGACCATGATCAACAAGGCCTGTATAGTTGCCTTGTTAAATTCAACTTTTGAGGTCTGAACCTCTTCCAACCTTAAGATAAGCTTTGTCAATGTACATGCAACAACTGCCCCAAGGAAGAAATCACCTGAAAGAATCAGTGATCTCAAGTTCTCAATAGAAGAAACTGAGCCATGTACAAAAGCAGCACTCTGGGTAGCATAGGTCCCATCCGCAAGAATTGCTGGCCTCCTAGAAGACACAGTGGTCGAGTTCACCTGTCGCACAGCTTTCTCTCCATCCTCAGAAACAACGTAAAAGGGGAGGTCACCGAGACACTGCTTTATAGTGGCAATTCCACTCTCAACCTCCGAAAGAGACAGGCAATACTCACCAATTATCCACAGAGCGCAATAACAAACCCTAGCAGCTCGGATTTGATAGAAAGTGTCTAAAAGTCTAGTGATTATATAAACACGTAACTTCGGGTTCGTCTCAACAATCTCCCGCACGAAAACAACCACATCCATAGCAGAATCAACATTGTTATCTCCCAAGAAATCCATCAACAGATGCACAACATTGCTAGCCACCTCCGGAAACTTAAGAGCACAAGTATGTATAGCCCACACCAACATCTGCTTATACTCCTCATTCTTCTCATGCTCCTCCTCACTTTGAGTTTTAACAACTTCCTTCTTAAGCATCATAACAACCTGATCAACATTCTTCGGAGTTATAAGCTCAAGAGCAATATCAATGGTCTTCCTCCTAATATCATGATTAGGAGTCAAAAGCACCCTAAGCACATCCATAACCATATCAACCATAATCTCCCTATTATACCTCTTAAGCTCGTTAAGACGATCAAGCACAATAAATTTCACATTGTTATCACTCTGAGAAATCAACAACTTACAATAAGCACTAGCAGCAGCTTCAATAGCAGTAGGTGCAGAACTAAGTGAAACAAGTGTGCCGGCACATTCATAAACAACAGCATTAGAACTTGCACTCAACAAATATTTAACAATATCGATATATTTTGCCTTTTCACCCTTATTATTATTCATACAAACTTTCTTAATCAATTCCAAAACAAGCATTTGGAGCTGTTCACTCCAATCAAGAATCCTATCAATATTCCTAAAAAGATATTTGATTGCACGATCCTGAGCACAAGAAATCAGCATAAGAAAAGCATTACGCTTACACGACGAATCCTGCTCAGATTCAAGAAACTTCTCAACAATCTCCGGCGCATTATCGAGTAACTCTTTCCCCTGAGAAAGGTTATAAACAGACATAACTGCCAAAACGGCGTTACGACGAACGAAAGCATGACGGTGTTCGAGATTTGACAGAATAGAAGGGATTAACGGTTCAAGGATTTCAGATTCATTGATACGGCAAAGAAAACGGAGAGTAACACCGCGAATGAATTTGTTAGGGCGTTGGAGATTACTAAGGAGAGATTGAATAATGAGGATGATTTCAGGTAGAATTTTACCAGTTGAATCGGTTTTACCAACGTTTTCGAGGTAGAGAAGGAGGGATTTCTGAACTGTGTGGTCGTCGCAGAAGAGAACGTAACGGATTACGGTGATGAAAAGACGAGGATCGGCATCGCCGTCGTTGAGGAGAAGAATGATTGCATTTTGCAGTGCTTCGATCTTTGATGCGACGTCGTTTGATTCGAGAGATTGTTTGATCTCGGAGAATAATGCCGGTGTGTCGCCGTTGTCGAAGTGCGCCAGTAGACTACAAGATTTCTCCATTTTTTCAGGGTTTCAGATTCTTTGCATGGGTTGATGACGGAAGAGTGTTAGAGGTTAGTGACTTAATGCAGCTTTTATACCGCACTGTGATCACGCAAAATTTGGCAATTACTTAGCAAGCAATTAATGTAAGAGAATCCGTTTTGATTCTTTAATTGAAGAATCAATGAGGAAAATAACAACCTGGAGTGAGACCAAGCAACCAATCAAATTTATTGGGCTCATGCATGCAGAAAAGAATACAGTCTATACATGGAAAACAAAAAGGACAACTACAAAGAAGCTAATATAAAAATAAAATAAAATAAAAACTATACTACTATATATGGAAAAAATTGAGATTAATTTACCCAACAACCAATAAAAATAAATCATAAAAATGAAATTGTAAATGTCAATGAAGATTGATTTAATTGATAAAAAGTTAACTCATTTGTAAAGTCATGAATTCAACTTCTACTCTTAATATAATATATGATATGTCGCGTTTTTTTAGCCTGACTTTGGCTCTAACCTTAGTAAACCATTCAAGCTTGACTTGTTAAACTTTTTGTAATAATTTGCAAAATGGATTAAAAATTAGTTATTGGGCATCAATTGCAAATTTTTCCATGTGCTAGTGCTCATTAATTGTTGATAACCAAACATACACTTAAAAGCTTTTCCCCAAGAATAAGTGTTTTTTAATCGAACATAACTTTGAAAATGTCATTGCATATTGCCTAAGAGACAAACGGACACCAAAGTCATGATTGAATTTTTAAAAGGACAAAAATTAGATTGTTTTTGTATGATTCTTAAATAAAAATACATTCTTTTTTTCGTCAAGTAACTTAATGGTTACTAGAAAAACTTAATGGTTACTAGAAAGTCACCTCTTAAATGTTTTTTTATAATAACAAACATTGATAAAATTATGAGTTTGTTGAAATTATGAAGAATTTAATTAAGAGTCACAATCTTTAAAAAGTGCATGTAAGTTTTTTCCTTTTGTAAAATGAGTATTGTTCTGGACCGGTCAAAAGGAACCTTGGCCCATTTACTTAGGTCTAATATTACTCAAAGCCTAAATACCACGTTTGACAACATTAGTTGCGACACACCTCTTCCCCGCTAAGGGGGTGCATGGAGCAAGAAAGACCGGTTTAAACGAACCACAAGGTATGTTCCCGCAATAATCTCTCTGACAGTTACACTTTCCACGATTTCGTAACCGCCAGAGCCTGGTGTGCCATTACAACGGCTCTGCAGCCCTCCACCTCTATATATAGGGGACTCATGGCAGTCCCCAAGGTAGAACTTATCTCTTCCTCTAAACCCTCACTCTCTGATCTCTACTTACTTGAGTGTCGAAGCGCCTGCAGGTACACACCCCCCTCGGTTCCAAGAAGCATTCTGGACGCATTCTACCACCACTCAAACCACTGCATTTAAAGCACCGGCAGTCACCTTCTGATCAGGTATGATCAAGTATAGTACGATAGAATGGGATTAAATTGATTAAAATGGAGAGGATTTAATGAAATAAAATTATCATTCCATTATTGGAACCTTATATGACCGAGGGACAATATTCCCATTCTTTTTTTCGTTTATACTTTTGGTTGTATGGGACAATATTATTATTTATTTTTTTAAGGGTTTATTCTATTGTTTAAAAAGTGAAAGAAATATGCTGAAAATTTTGAGCCGGACATTATGATGAATGTTTGAACTCCGACACTTTTATTTATGTGTGCGAGTTTAAAACAATTTTGCCATTTTGTCTATTTACTGACAAAAAATGAACAAAATAAAATGAATCCTTTTTAGATGAAAAAATCAATCATCTTAAATACAATGTCAATCAACAAATGCATTCCTCATCAACAATTGAAATAATTCAGTCAAAAAAGTTGAAACGAGGAAAGAAGAGGATTTGATAAGGGTCAATGCATTACTGTTCAGCCATTGAAACAAAATTTAGTAAAAAAAAATTGAAACGGGTTAGAAATATCAGAATAAGAAAGGAGGAAGAAAAAGATGAATTAGCTTTCTCTGAGTGCATTACTCATCAAAAAATTTACTAGCAAAATAGCATGTGAGTCTTGTATGATTTGAAAGATTTAATTATTAAACTGAACTAGTACAGTGACCCGTGCCAAGCACAGGGAAATAAAAAACTTTTTTGATCAAATTTATAGATTTTAGATTATGTTATCTTAAAGTTATAAGTGTGGTTATAATTTAAATTTGATATGGAAAAAAATATCATCTTAATTTTGTATATATTTTGAAATAACTAAACATTGCACATAACGATTAAAGTATTTGGATTTATACCTATACTAATTATTTGTATTATAAGATGTACTCATTGTTAAACTTAGCATATGTAACATTTTTGCAAAAATACGCCGACGTACTGTATATTATTATTTGTTGACATAATGTATTTTATTAATCATAAAAACTTGGGATTATTTGTATTTTTTTATATAATAGTCAGTGTCAGATGTATACACCTAGTCTGTGAATGCAAACGTTAAATTTTTTACGGGTGTGTATAAATATAGTTTGGGCTACAGAAACGCCAATTGGTATTTGTTTTTATTTTTTACAAAACAAATGGTCTAATGTAAATATTATATTTTAGGGTAACAACGATGTAAAAAAAAGTTCCACATATTGTTATACTTGAAAAATGCATCAATTAAAAGTCAATGGCAGGAGGATCTGCTTATATAGAAATTGCATATCCTGTAATGACTAGTACGCCTTACAAAGAAATTAAAAAAAACGACTTATAAACAATACGCAACTTTAGTTTTCTAAATTATAGCAACAACAATTCTAAAACATAACCAATGATCATACTTTTTGAAAAACTTCACAATGCACAACATTTGTGGTCTCCTTGCAAACATTATTATCTTCATCCAAGATGAGCAGTTTCAAACCTTTTCTAGAAGTAACTTGAGAGACAGCGGCATAGAGTTGTCTATGCGTGAACACGAGCTTAGGAAGATAAACTCCCACTCGAGATAAAGATTGACCCTGACTTTTATTTATTGTCATTGCAAAACAAAGCGTCAATGGAAACTGCTTGCGCCTGAATTTAAAGGGTAGTCCTAGATCACTCGGAATAAGATTCATCCTGGGAATGAATACCCTGGTACTTGGCCTTTTTCTTGTAATTACGATAGCAGCTATCGTGCTCCTCCCTAGATGTGTAACTGTCAGCCTCGTACCATTACACAGTCCAATGGCTTGATCAATATTACTCATCAGCATAACTGGACATCCCACCCTTAGTTTCAACCGGTGATTTTGAATTCCATAGCTCTTAATACCATTAAGAAATTCTGCTGTGAACCACTCGCTTTGACCATCAGAATTTTCACCTGATCGACAAACAGAATCAGAGCTTAAATACTCTTTCTCTTCACCTGGAATCAGTGACATCATATATTCGTTAACATGCTCAACTGAATCAAGCGTTTGTGCGGGTATTCCCCTTTCTTGGAAAAATAGCGGGTCACCAAAGTTATCATTCAAATCGGGATACACAAAGTCTATAAGTGACATCAACAGATTTGTTGTGTCTGATATGAGCAAATCTTCAGGAATTTCTACTTTCATTTCACCATTCTCATCTGAAGCGTCGTTACTGTCTCCAATTAAGAGTATCCACTTGCCAAAATTAGCAATTTTTCCCGCTTTGCAGGTACCGAAGATGCACTCAATCTCATATTAACAGTAAGCCTTAACACATTACAATAAGTCCATATCTTTGATGAATTGATTGAGGCATCAACAATATCCTACCTCGATCCTTTTTGGACAATAGGCAATATCTGCCTGAAATCACCACCTAAAACTACTGTCATTCTACCAAAAGGTCTAAACTCGTTTAGGGGATCATTCTTGGACATGATATCACGCATTGATCGATCAACTACCTCAAAACACCATTAGTGCATCATTGGAGCCTCATCCCAAATTATCAACTTTGCAGTACGCACCAGGTCTGCCCTAGGACTATCTTTTTCCATTGTAAGCGACGATGCCTCATTAATCTCAATAGGGACTGTCAGCGTCGAGTGCGCGGTTCTTCCATCTGGTAATAGAAGAGTCGCTATACCGCTGGATGCAACATTCAATACAATTAACCCATTCGATCTAACAGCAGCCGACAATGTTTTCCATATAAAGGTTTTTCCAGCACCACCGTAACCATATAAGAAAAAGAAACCACCGTCTTTAGAACCAACAGACTCCATGATCTTGTCATGCACACATCTTTGTTCATCATTCAACATCAGTAACATATCAGTGTGTGTCTTTTCCGGTTCATTTTTGTTGTAATTTAGCTCATCAACGATAAGTTTGTTTGTGAAAGTTGGCATGTCTGTTGCGTTTGGCCTGGGCATAGATTTGAAGTCAGTAAGCGACCGTCCGTTTTTCTGAAGCAGCATTTCAATTTCAATCAAACATAGGTTCTTCAAGTCATCGTCACCGATACGCAGATCTGCATATTAAATGTAAAGTCACGAAATTAATATTAACACCTTTGCATGCATATGTGTGCACGTTGAAGAGAAAGAAAAAATATTAGCATTATATGAGAATCCTTTATATTTAAATATATCAGCATAAAAAATGTGGAAAATGCTGAATGGTGTCGTAGAGTTAGTAACTCTTAGTTTGTTCTTTACTATATCCTAAAAAAAGTACCTTTTAACTACTTAAACTACTCTAATCAGCCTTTACTATATTCTAAAAAACACACCCCTCGAAAACAAACTTGTCATCAAGGTTGGAATGTGCTAAATTTCTTAATGTGTGATAGTCTTCAAATGTATCACACTTATCCCTATTTTTTATTAGTGAAGTACTGTTTTTCTTCACATCTTCAACAATAACATGAGTAGTTTCTCTCCACTTCCTTTGCATAAGCTTTTCATTTTGAGAAAAAGAGAGATAACCAATCTCATAACCATTTGAAATAAATTATTTGTCTAAGAAACTTTTATAAAAATAATTGCCTCGTCTATGTCATTTGCACCCTGATACTAAACTCGTCATCTCAGAATTCCAAGCAGTATTTGACTTGTGTTGCTTCAAAAACAGCAATAAAGGAGTACGCAAAGAGAAGTGCAATGGAGACAACACTAACAAAGCATATCTCAGTGGAGACATGTTTTTACTTTGAAGTGTTATGTTACCTCTTAATGCATTTTAAGTGCATTTTAAGTGTTATGACACGCCATTTGTTTAGACAACGTGAAAAATTAATCAATTAAAGAACAGAAAATGTGAACAAATTAATCAAGATATACATAGTGGAAAGCTATATATGACAGTTTTGTGGCGTCGACAGTAGGTCTTGCACTAACCTTATGTTGTTTGCATTATATGTGGGTGTGTTGGTGTCAGTTTTGCGCTGCTATTGCGTGATGTAGCCGCTGGCTGGGAGGCTTCTGTGTGTGCATAATTGTTGTTACGTCCGCTTGGCTTTTTTGTTTTTTAGTTTCAGGTATTTCGGCCTGTTGTAGTGCAGCTGCGATTTTTTTGAGGATCTTTGTGGGCATTAGGTTGTGAGACAGGGGTACTCTCGTGTAGGCAGCACCACGGTTTGTCATGGTACTTTGCTGGGTTTGGTCTTTGATTAAGGCAACCTAGTGTACACCTAGGACTCATGATTTTTTGGGTGCAGGCGTGTTGCCTTTGTTGGTTCTTGTATTCATCCTTTGTTCATTTCCGCGAGTGCTTGGCTATTCCTACGCCCTCTCGATGAAGAATAATATTTGCCATCTAAAAAAAATAGTGAAAAGCTTTCTAGTGTTTCTACTTTGTTAGGTAACCTTGAATTTATCTCTGTTTTACTTAAGCTATTGTTTTCTTACGTGCGTACACTCGTATTTAAATTCTTTCTTTATATTCTATATATTGCTGTACAAACTTGTTCTCATGAAATAAAAAATATTTAATAGTGTATTTGTTTATTATCACTACTTAAATAGATAAATATATTTATTGAGATAGGCATACAATACTTTGAGCACGACTATGTTAACCATTTTTCTAAAATGAGCCTTTTTAGCCAGAAAAAAAAATGCAAAAATTAGATCGTAAACAAAACAAAAATGGTGCATAGATTTCATAATAAGTACAATAAACATTACCCGGAATATTCATATTAAAAATTCATGTTTTTTATGTTTTTATGGTTAAAAATTCATATTAAATTTATGTTTTGTTAAAAAAATCTAATTTTTTTTGGGAAACATTTTTACATTATTTTACACATATCTGCACAATTTCATTAAAAAAAATACTAAAATAAACTTAAAAATAGGGACCAAAAGTAGTGATTGAAAATTTTATAGGGACTAAAAGTTGAAGGAAAATTTTAGAGGGACTAAAACGAAAAGTTGGTATATTTATAGGGACCAAAAAAATATTTAACCTTAATTTATTAACTAATTTCATCAATATAATACTCATTTGTTCCATTTTTCAGTCTGGTTACATATAAATCATAACAAAAAAATATACAATCCTTTTCTGTATAAAAGACATAAAAGAGTGACTCATCATAGTAGAAATTTATCTAGATTCTTTTCTAAGAACGACAATTTTTTTTGGAATCTCAAAGTTTGTCATAACGTTATCTATTTTTTTTCCTCTAGGCCCTCGTGTGAAGAATATGTTTTCTTGAACTCAACCATCATATAATCAGTTTCATCTATAAAATAATATCTCCATATTCTTATTTTTTTGTGCTTGTTCATGATTTCTTGATTCAATTCCCTGTATGCATAGGAACCACAAAAGTAAAAAAATAAAAAATAAAAACTATAGTATTCATTTATGAACCATCCATAAATTTAAACAGAATAATAAAAAAACAAAAAAGCATAAACAATGTCATAAAAGCATAAGGAAGAATAAAATAAGTCACATGAAAAAAAATTAAAGGAGAGATGAAGAATTTTTTTTATAGGAGAGACGAAGAAACTATTTTTTTGTGTGAATGTTTGATTCATCAAAATCAGCATCAAGGAAATATTACTCCTGGAACATTGATATCAAAGTCCAAAAGAAAAATGAAGAACAAATAATAAAAAATTAAACAATCATTGTGTGAACATTTGATTCATCAAAATCACAACATAAAGGAAATATAAATCTTGGAGCACTGATATCAAAGTCCAAAAAAAAAATGAAGAACAAATAATAAAAAACTAAAAAAAAACGAGTGACATAGAAAGAAAAAAAGGGGGGGAAAAGAGTTGTGAATTGTGATGTGAAATTATGCCAATCCAAATTTCTAATTTATAGATTTGTTTCACACCGTAATTTGGTATAATAACCATTATTATTATTTTTAACATTCTTAAAAAACAATTGTTCTATACATCCCTAAGAGAAAAAAAAAATTGTTCTATATTATAGGGTATTCATTTACAAAATTATTTGGTCATGAATCAATTTTAATGTCCATAAATTGTTTTAATAGCCATTAAAAGTGTATCATAAAAAAGTCTCCTATTTTAAGTTGTTTTTATTTTTAGAAAATCTCCTATGCTAAGTTAGAGGTGATTTTGACATATATATGTAACATAATCATTTAAAAATATCATAAAAATAGAGGTCATTTTTTTCCTTCTGATTATGTTTTTTTATTATTATAATATATGTAATGATCCAAACATAAACAATAAAAATTTTGGTCAGTGATAATAGTGAATATTTTCTCACTAAATGTTTCATTAAAGAAAGTGTTGGCCAATGGGTCTAATTTATAATAGATTTTAGAGGGCAGTTACGTAAAACAACCACATTTATCTCGACCAATCAAATTCAAAGCTCATGTCTTAGCTACTAAACAAAATATAATTATTTTTTTTGAAGGAATTTTTTTTTTTGTTAAATGACCGGCATTCGAAAAAGAACAAAAATAGGACTATTAGTTGAATGACATTTAATTTGTTTAATAATTTATCGGTTTTATCGGTCAGGCCTTAAATCAGTTTTGCTCCCAAAACACCAATCTGGCAAAAGATGGAGAATCCGTCTTAAATCAGACTTAAATTAGTTTTAATGGCAAGGTCCAAAGATGGAGAATCATTATGAGCAAAAGAAAACATGTTTTTTTGTTTGTTTAATAATATAGCTCGATATAAGTTATAAAATATTAACAAAAACATAAAAAAAAATAAGGTAAATCTTTATATATTTTTTTGTTAATAACATGGCTACTTGATATTAGTTAGTTTTATCGGTCAAATAAAAAATATAATCAATTTGTTAGGGTATGAATCGGTCAATGTTACAATAATATTTTGTATTAGAAAATTATTATTAAATTCATATAATATAGATATAGATCTCATTAGTTCATAAAAAAAAAGTTCATGTATTAGCCAAAAAAACAATTTGATATGGTATCAATCGATCAATGTTACAACAATATTTTCCATTAAAAAATTATTATTAATTTTTTTTTTTGGAGAATTTATATATTGCATAACATTATAATACAAATAACATAATATAATGATATAATATAATTGATATACATGGTTCCAAAAACTAATTACAAAAATTAATACAGAAAGTTATAATAATGCAAAGTTATAATAATTCCAAAAATAATGCATAAGAATAAAACAATATAAGAGTGACACATGTCGTGACTTCATGAAATTCTAAAACATTGAAATGTAGTAACACATATCAAGAGCAAAAAAGTAGAGAGTTATTTCCATAAAGGAACTTGAAATAGGTCTCAAATTTATATAATATAGATATAGATTAACTAATTATTCTATAATCTCATACCATAACCCCCAAAAAAATAAAAAAATCTATACCATAAAATTGGGAGGGCAAGTAAAATAAGGGAGTAATAGAATTGGATGAAATTGTTTAAATCGAATTCCATTTCATCACTTTTTTATTATTATCTACCAATATAACATAACATTTTTCAATTCTAGACCACTCCATTTCAATGGAGCACAGAAAAGTGAAAGTAAATGGTAACAAAATGCATTTAACACCAGAAAGAAAGAAAAGCCCCCATGTTTCTGTTCCTTCACGATTTACTTAACTCGATTTATCTAGCACCATCTTTATTTTTTAAAATTATCTATCTATAAAATCTGAAAATGACATTTTGCAGCTTTTGTCCAAAATTTGAAAATTTAATAATTTTATTCAATGATCTTACGACACTTGGTCGATAGGATTTAGGACAATGAACAGCCTCTTGAATTTCTTTTATTGTGTTAAAATAAACATAAACATCTTGACCAACAAAAAGATAAAATAATAAACATAAACATGAAAAACAAATGCAGGTAACAATGATTTCTACTCTCTAGCAATTTCCGTAAGAAAAAAAAAGAGATGGAAGGCATAGAACACAGAACAGTGGAAGTGAATGGAATCAAAATGCATATTGCAGAAAAAAGGAAAAGTGGGGACCAGTAGTCTTGTTCCTTCATGGCTTCCCCGAACTCTGGCACTCATGGCGCCACCAGATTGTGGCCCTCAGTTCCCTCGGCTACCACGCCGTAGCTCCCGATCTTCGTGGCTTTGGAGACAGTGATGCTCCCACTTCAATAAGCAACTACACAATCTTCCACTTAGTTGGTGATATCGTTGCTCTCATAAACTCACTTGGTGTTGATCAAGTCTTTCTTGTTGCTCATGATTGGGGTGCCTTAATTGGTTGGTATCTTTGTTTGTTTCGTCCTGAAAGAGTCAAAGCCTATGTTTGTCTTAGTAGTCCCTTCCTCCGTAGAAACCCGGACAAAAGGATCATAGATCACTTGCGTGATGTGTATGGAGATGACTACTATGTCTGCAGATTTCAGGTTCTTTTATTATCCAGCCTCTATATTATCATATTTCAAATTTGAACTTTCTGTTTAAAAATTTAAGTGAGATTTTACTTTAATGAATGATTGGAAAATAAATATTGTTTTTGATCCATGTCATAGGAACCAGGTAAAATGGAAGCTGAGATGGCTGAAGTTGGTCCTCACAACACGGAAAATTGGTCCTCCAATACTTCCCAACGGCGAGTACGGAACTGGATTCAACCCAGATACCCCTGACACCTTGCCATCTTGGCTTACAGAAGACGACCTTGCTCACTTTGTCTCTAAATTTGACAAAACAGGCTTCTCTGGAGGATTGAACTACTACAGAAACATAGACCTGTAGCTCTCTGATTGTTTGTCTCCTTGTGATAATCAAATTTTCTTTTGGGGAATATTTGTGCTAATGACTTGAATGCTCTGTTTGCAGACTCTGGGAGCTCACAGCTCCATCGACTGGAGTGAAAACCTTGGTGCCAGTAAAATTCATTACAGGTGAGCTAGATATGGTGTACACTTCGCTAGGCATGAAGGAGTATATACATGGAGGAGGAATGAAGGAAGATGTACCAAATTTAGAGGAAGTGATTGTACAAAAAGGAGTGGGCCACTATAATCAAGAAGAAGCGGAAGAAATCAGTAAACACATTCAAGAATTCATCCTGAAGTTCTAATCGGTGCCATAAACGTGACAAAGATGTTCACTTCGTCCAACTCAATTATCTTATATGGTTGTATTTGTCAACTATCTCATTTGGTTGTGCTACGTAGCTGTAGTATGTAACATATCTTGTAGCATACGACTATTACGCTTACAAGTTCATCAGGATGTTACATCTTATACGAGAAGAATAAGATTGAACTGAAATTGAGTGCCAAGACCTTCATGATTTTAAGTTTACATAGATTATACCAAATCTAAGCAATACTATTATTTCTCTAAATTTAATAACATTTTACATTCAACTATTCAAGAACCATGATTGGTAAAATATGAAACATAGACAATTCTGTCAACAAAAAAAAAATGAAACCTAGACATTGAGAGGTAACGTAATCATCCAGCCTGAGTAGATAACTACTACCTTTGTCCCTACATATAAGCACTCTTTGCCTCTAATAAAAGGATGCTTATATATAGGGACGGAGGGAGTAAAACATAATACTCATTTATTGGCAGACATCAAATTCAAGTTAAAAGAAAGGCCATGTATAACAATCTCAAAAATACTGAATCTATGTAACAACAAATATAACATGTTGAAGATAAAAGTTGAATGTCAGAAGTATCAAAACTGTAGAAAGACATTAAAAAAAATTATCAACTCAAACCCTAAATCCTCTACTCTTCCTCCTTCCTCTGGCCTTCTCTTGCTTCCTTCCCTTTGATCTTACATAAGGCTTGGAATGGCTGTGTGGCACACCAGGAGCACGGCCAAAGTGTTTTACTGCTTCCCGAGCATTCTTTGGGCCTCTTAGGAGGACCTGAATTCAACAAGTATATTAATTAAGTTGGATTCATGAAAGCTTGTTATTAGCTCAGCATAACCAAGGCTATCCCATCACAACTACTCACAGGGAGAGCTGGTATAACAGAATAATATTATAAAGCAAGAAAAAATATTTAGTCGAAGCTGGAGAGCTCAATTCATGACTTTGCAACCAAAAATATACCATTTAAACCAAGTCTCCAATCTAAAAAAGACACCAAAATCTCTTACAATTGATGATGGCAAGTAGTAAGTATTGTTTCCCAATCATAATGACACAAAATGGAATAGTAAGGCTGTCTAAATCACGCTCTAAAAACACAAACATTGGTATCAACTCATACCGTGTTCTGTCCAAGGGGAGCTCTAAGGGCAAGTTGATCAAATGTTAAGCATTCACCACCCGCCTTCTCTATTCTTGCACGTGCCGTCTCTGTGAACCTAAGGGCAGCAATTTTTAACACTGGGACTTCATATACCCTGATATCATCTGTTACAGCCCCCACAACAACACCAATTTTACCGTCCTGTATAACACAATAATCCCATAAGGAAATAAGATCCTAGTAGAACAAATCAAACTAAACAATTATAATTTTTTGGTATACACTTGTATTTGAGAGAAGACAGCAACACACCTTCCCCTTCATGTACTCAATCAACTTTGACAGAGAAATCGGAGGTCGGTTGACCTTGCTCATGAACAAGCGCTTGAGTATTACCGCATTGAAATTGCTATCAGTCCTCCTAACAAGGAAGCGATATAGCTGATAGTGTAACACATAGAATTAGAATGGTTCGCATAAAAAGCAATAACAAGTAAAACGTGCACAAGTTTAAATACAAAAGCTTTATAATAAAAGTTGCATACAATCATAAACATTTGATTCAATAACAAACAATGAATATAGCACTTGTTCCCTCAGTATATTGATATTAAAGATAATCACGTAATCAGCATTAGCATGGTTAAAAGTAACATCATTGGGAACCTCAAGTCCTATATCAACAACAAACACCTATCATGAGGCCAAATCCTTATATGTTATAAGTAAAGCTTTGACATTAACAAAAATGGAGACTATTAGAAAAGAATGCAAATTATTTATAATGGATGTTAAAAAAAAGAGTACAACTAATTATATCCAGAGGCTCAGACAAATGTGTGTTGGAACTAATTATATTCCTGGACCTTCCGGTCTCATAGAGCTGGGATCACATTTATCATCATTGTCCCTAAAAATACAAATGTGTTCTGGATCTACTTAATATATTTATACAAGTACAGCATAGTATTAACGTTTAAAAAATGATGGCATGAGAGATGCATCGAGAGGCTCAGACAAATGTGTGTTGGAACTAAGTTTATTCCTGGACCTTACGGTCTCATAGAGCTGGGATCACATTTATCATCATTGTCGTATAACATAAAACACACACTAAGAGGCTAAATTCAAAAGGCTAATAAATCCACATGTATACACATTACAAGTAAAGCAAAAAATATCAACAAAAATGGAGAATAAATTTAAAACAAATGCAAATAAGTATTTAACATTAATTTTAAATGTATCAGGAATGGATCCTAGCTGAAGAAGTTATTCAATCTCCATATGAAAATGGACTGAGAGGCTCAGACAAATGTGTGTTGGAACTAATTATATTCCTAGACCTAACGGTCTCATAGAGCTGGGATCACATTTATCATCATCGTCACATACGATAAAATAAAAATTATGGAGACTATATTAAAAATTATTCAAATAAAGTATAAATTAAAATTAAATACACTGAGAGGCTCAGACAAATGTGTGTTGGAACTAATTATATTCCCTGGCCTTGCGGCCTCATAGAGCTGGGATCACATTTATCATCATCGTCAAAAACACACATTATAGATCTCGTTGTTTATAATAATCACAAATAAGTACAAAAACAGAATAGACCTTGACGAGTAGCTTGAGGTAGATATCATTGGATTTAGGTTCTGTTCGTTTGGTGTTTTTGCTCTTACCCCCAGCTTTGAGATCGATCCCCTACATATTAAATTCAAATTCAATCAAACCAAAACTAAATACAGAGACGAAAAAATCGAAAAGCACATTTCCGAATAGATTGACATTAAGATTAGATCAATTACCATTGTAGTTCAGGGTTCTGGAGGAGCACACTGCTACTTCAATTGCAGCCGCGAATGCTCCTATTTAAAGGCGGAACGGGGAAACAAAAGCTGGTGTCTAGGGTTTATGATGTATGGATATGGGCTTCTAACTTTCGTTTTGGACTGGGTAATTACAGTAAGGGATTTACTTTTCCCACCCTTCTGCCTTCTTGCGCGCCCTACAAAATTTTCAAAAATACCCCTGGTTCGGATTATATAATCCGGAACACATTGTTAGTGTTATCCGAAAAACGAATTCCGGACCAGATGTTATGTGCTTTTTTGTGTCTTTCTTTGTGTAAAAGGTCTATGTTGACCGTTATATGAACCTCACACAAGCTGCAATCCAATTGCAGGGTTCATATGAACGGTCAACAATGACCATGACACCACCGACACCCCTAAAAAACTAAAAAAAATTGAAGGAAATGGAAGAAAAGATGTGAAGTGAAGAATGAAGGTATTTGTTGAAGATGGAAGCCTATTTATAGCCTAAAACAAGTCATAGGTCATTACTACAGTCAATGAAAACGTGTTAGTGATTGTAACCGTCCAAACCTACATTAATGGCTCCACACAAAAGAATCCAATGGTGAAGCTTTCCGGATTATACATTCTGGAACTTCCTTAACCCTGCAAGAAGTGCCAACTTTTCTCTCGTTCACCAGCCTCGTTGAAAACTTTCAGGGTTTGTATGAACGGTCAATGAGGATTGAACCGCGCTGCAAAGAAGTGCGGTTCATCTGGGGGTCATGTGGGTCAGTGTGGTTCTTAGCTTGGCCTGTCTGGGCGTAAGTTTGAGCACCCCCTACCTCCCTCAAGGACATTGTTTTCTTCTTTCTGCCCTCCTCTTCCTAAAGTAGCAATAATCGTCGCAAGAAAAAGGGGTTTGAATTGTGACCCTTTTTAAAATTATTCCTGAAACTTTAAATCAAGTTTATATACTCAAGAATGTTTTTGGTTAAAATATTAGTTTAAACAAACAATATTTGATATATATAGAATCAAAATAATTTGAAGAATGATTATATAAGCAGAATGAGAAAAGTTAAGTCTTAAGTTGATTTTAACTTTAGATAGGTATTTAAGTAATTGTTTTAATCTTGGACCAGAATATTCTAGAGGCAGTTATATAATTGATAAAGTAATAATTTAATGAGGACCAAAGAACTCTAGATTAATTTGGTTGTGATTAATTTGGACCAGATTGTTCTAGAGAGTAATTAAATTAATTAGCAAGATGATATTTAAAGATTAGATTAGGACCAGAGCACTCTGGATTATAATGTAAAATAAATGACAAGAGTAACGAAGAAAGAATAACAAAGGAGAGTTATCTTGGTTCACCAAATCCGGCTACTTCCAGTCCCCACACTTCGTGTGAGATTATCCACTACTGTATTCAGTTGGTAGAAACTTCTAACCAACACTATAAAGTCTTGATCACACCAGATCAGTCTGTAACCCTTGTATTATCAACCTCAACATGCTTCTTACAATTCTTTGCACTAGCAAAAGAAAGGTTGGATTTTTATATCTTAAACTATTAAGCTCAATAGACTTGAGAACTAATATCACACTTTGTATGGTGATTGGTTTTGTGTTGATCTTGATATCTCAGCACATGAAACTTACAAGCACAAACTCAAAAGGATAATGATACAATAAATATAGTGAGAGATTGTGGAGTTTGCTTATGTTTGTTGAAGAGCTTGATTGAGAGATTGATTGCTTTTAAGAGATAAGTGCTTTGGTATTTCAAACTCTTGCTATAAACCTTCAATGACCTCTTCTATTTATAGAGCACGAATAGCCTTTGAGGACATGTCACAAAAGAGTTGTTTGAATCCATTTCAAACTTAAAAATGCGCTCCAAAAGTTGCTTGGGGAACAAGTGTGCAAGCCGTCTTTAGAGAACGTTCTTAAGAACGTTTTTCAGTGATCTAACCATAACTTGGGCATGAAGCAACACGTTTTTGCAAAGTGTCTATGAGATTAGAAATAGATTTAGATTCTTATGTAATAAGCTCAAAAAGTTTCAACATTATTGTAATGTATTGTTCATATATTAATAAAATGAGTTGTTTTTATCTTTTTGTCTTTTTATTTATGGTTTATATGTTTATTTGTATTTATTTTACGAATTTCAAAACTTAAAATTCTGGTAAAAGACCTTTCCAGATTTTATTATCCGGATTAATCTGCAAAATTCTAACAATCCATTTCGGAAAACATAATTCAGAACAGGAGTAAAATTGAAAAAAAAAATAAGGCGCGCGAGGAAAGGCATATGGTGGGAAGAGTAAATCCCTTACAGTAAATGAAAGTCATGTACAATTTGAAGAAACTTGTTTTTTTTAAAAAACAAAAACAAAAACATATGGAAATTACCAAAAACCAAGCGGTAGTTAACTACCGTCAGTTTTCTAGTTATAAGTCTGCAGTAGTTAATTACAGTTGGGTGTTTTTGGTAATTTCTATGTGTTTATAGGAAACAATAAATGTCAAAAAGCAATTCTCGTATAGTTTTGGTTCACTTTTTAAAATTTAAATTGATTTGCAAATTATTTTTGATTTTGCAATATTCAAAATGTTAATGGGCAACTCTTTTTACTGTATTATAGCGTCTAAATTATGAATGATGTTTTTTTATAAAATTTAATTTTGATTAAAATCATAAATATAGAAGTTTGTGGCTTTCAAATTGTAATAAAATTATACTTGTTTTTTCAATGACACCAATAATATAGAAAATATAATATAAATTTTTATTTTTCAAGGATAACAAATAATGTTGCATTCTTGTAAGTAAATTTGTTTAATGGTATAATTTAAAGAATGAAAAAATTAATCCAAAATCACATCATCTCATTTATATATTGGTATAGATTATAATGGTCAATTCCTTAAAAAAAAAAAAAAATTATAATGGTCAAAATGATCACAATTGAATGCATTTATTTTTTCAGTTTTTTTGGGGTCATCAACTTTGTAATTGACTGGCCTGCAATTTTCGGTTGATGGTATCAATATATTTCTTATGATTAGTAAATACATTGAACATGTCATCACTAGTAGTCCTATTTACGTCGTCGATGTCCTTGAATATCTCGGCACAAAGATAATTTTTGCTCGTTAATTCATCTGCCTCTCATTCACGTCTTTGACAAATCCATGTACCCTTCTTTGATTGCTTTTCTTCGACTTCAATCTTTTTTATTACTTTTTTGCCATCATATTTTTGTACTCTGTTCCGTTACAACTTATCGAATTTGTGTGGGATTCACTTGAGTTTTATATGATTTTTATTTCATTTGTTATGTTGTTTGATTTCTTGAATAGACGAGTTTATTAAAAAATAATATGTACGTCCAAATCTTTACTTATATCTTTCAGATCCTATATGTTTAATTATTTTCATTGATGTTTGGTAAAATGTTGATTACTTTAATTTTCATGGAATTCGACTATAAGCAAAAAAACAACTCACGTCATGAAAAACATATACGGTAAAAATACTTGAAAAAATAAAAAATCTGCAAACAATCCTATTAAGTTTTGGTGTATTATTGCATGAATAGCATATTTGTTGTTTTTTCCTTTCAAAATGTACATTTGCTTACACCGTACACACATGGCTGCATTTAAAAAAAAAATAAAAAACAACAAGTGGGTACTGATTACAAGTGCGTTTAACAAAAATCATACATGGGGAACAATTAAAAGAATTTTGCTATTTACTCAAACGGTTCTGTTTATTTTCAAAGTAATTTTTTAAATTGTCTCTGCGTGAGTTAACTCACGCTGCGTGCTGTGATAAGCTTAGACAGAACCTCATTTCCTCATTTCCTCATTTTTCATCTCAAATTACTCAACTTTGAAATTGCTTCAACTTCAAATCAAACAACACTCCAACAACAAGAACAAGTAACTTTTCACTTAAATTATGTTGGTATGATAGATTTTTTCACTTAAACTATAATTTTTAGGTTTAGTGTTCTGTTAAAATTTTGATTTTTTTTTTGCAAGAAATGATAGAATGTTACATGCAAATGACTTATAGTGCTTAATTGTTATGATGTTTAGATGTTTGCATGATTATGTTAGATTTTTTACACTTAGATTAGATTTTTTTAGTTTTAGGGTTTAATTTAAATTTTGATTTTTTTTCGCTAAGAAATCATACAATGTTACATGTAAATCACTTATATTGCTTAATTGCTTGGATGTTTTCATGTTTATGTTGTAGTTATCATTTTTTGGGTTTGTGTATAATTTGCACTCGAAGTGTTTGATGAAATGTTTGAATGAGTTTCTCATTGATTGTATTTAATTTTTTTTTTGTGTGGATTTGAAGCAATGGCCGGGTGGATCGACATTCATGCAAAATTCAACGGCGGAGAACCTCAGAGGTTGAAGGTTCGGTGCATTGCTGTAACGTTAAGAGGTCTCAAGGATCAACTTAATGAATTCAACCAAGGAGTCAACCCCATAGACACGAGGAAGGTGAAATACGTTCGGTATAAACGTCCAACGCTCGACGAGGGAAGAGTATCGTTCACTTGGGTGGAATTAACGAACGACGAAAACGTGAAGAGCATGTCTGGGAGCACGACATGTTCCAGTGGATCAATATGCGGGTAACGTTGCTGAGATCAACTGAAGATATATTCAACAATCTGATTCCGCCAGAAGATCGTGATTAGGTATGGAATGCACCTTCCAACAACAACAATTATCTTCTTATAAATTGGGCAATTCAAACTTGTTAAACGGCAGAATTTCAGCATTCGACCGACATTTCTACTGTTCCATTCAAAAGATTAAATTTTTGTTAGGCTTGTTTAAATGAAGGTATTGAAGTGTCAAGGAATGAAACTTATTCTTTTGACACTTGAATACCGTCATTTAAACCAAGACTAATAAGAATATAATCTTTTGAATGGAACAGTAGAAATGTCGGTCGAATGCTGGAGTGCTGCTACTTAGCAAGTTTGAATTTACGCATTCATAGGCAAGATAATTGTTGTAGTTGAAAGGTACATTCCCGAATGTAATATAATGTAACTTTTATTCGGATTTATTCAATACGCAATTTTTATTCAAATTTACGCTGAATTCCCGAATGCAATATAATGTAACTTTTATTCGAATTTATTGAATACACAATTTTTATTCGAATTTATTCTAATTTATTTATTTACTTTATTGGAATTTATTAATTAAATACTTCAATCATAAGACAAGTGCAAAAATTAACAAAAGTGTGGAACAACCGACCATAGTAGCGTGGCTTAACTCACGCCAAGGTTAACACTAGCGTGACTTAACTCACGTCAAGTTTAACACTAGCGTGACTTAACTCGCGCTAAGTTGGCCGGTGGAATTTGTTCAAGATCTTGTTTTTTTTGAAGTTGGTCAGTTATTCAACCTTCAATTTAACTTACTTTTACACGTTTTTTTTTTTTTTTTAATTTTTTGTTTTCTTTT